>Ga0160443_100366_pt1 | contig 38089 bp, 30 predicted proteins | sample HID1972I_E1MG_FD_108244 | JGI IMG/M metagenome (GOLD analysis project Ga0160443, IMG submission 108244) | Enriched pill bug-associated microbial communities from UW Madison campus, WI, USA - HID1972I_E1 MG | ecosystem: Host-associated > Arthropoda: Insects > Digestive system > Unclassified ... | reverse complement strand
TGCGGAAGTAGGTGCTCAGTTCCATGGGGCAGCGCACGCCCTTGGGAATGAATACGAAGCTGCCATCGGAGAACACCGCCGAGTTGAGCGCGGCGAAGTAGTTGTCGCCGACCGGGACCACGGTGCCCAGGTACTGCTTGACCAGTTCCGGATGTTCCTTGATCGCTTCGGACATGGAGCAGAAGATCACGCCCTTCTCGGCCAGTTCCTTGCGGAACGTGGTGCCGACCGAGACCGAATCGAACACCGCATCCACGGCCACGCCGGCCAGCCTGGCGCGCTCATGCAGCGGCACGCCGAGCTTGTCGTAGGTGTCCAACAGTTCCTTGGGCACATCGTCCAGCGAGGCGTACTTCGGGCCCTTCGGCGCGGAGTAATAGCTCAGTGCCTGCAGGTCGATCTGGGCGATCTGCAGCTTGGCCCAGTCCGGCATCGGCATGGTCAGGAAGTGGCGGTAGGCCTCCAGGCGCCACTGCGTCATCCATTCCGGCTCGTCCTTCTTGGCCGAGAGGGCACGGACGGTGTCCTCGTCCAGGCCGGGCGGCAACGAGTCCGACTCGATGTCCGTGATGAAGCCCGCCGAATACTTGCGGCCGAGCTGCTCATGGATCTCGCGGTTGGGGGTATCGCCGGTGGCGACGGTATCAAGGGTATCGGTGGCCATGGGGGCTGCCTGATCAGGAGACGACATCCGCCGCGATCGCGCGGCGGTGGGCGTCAACAAGGGGAAGAGGGGGCAGGATCTGCGCCAGGGTGACCGCGCGCAGCGCTTCGGACACCACGTCGTTGATCATCCGCCAGCTGCTGCGCGCGCCACATTGCAGCTCGCGGCCGCACTGGCTGTGGTCGTGGGCACACTCGGTCAGGCCGAGCGGCCCTTCCATGGCTTCCACGATCTCGAACAGCGTGATCTGGTCCGCCGCGCGGGTCAGCCGGTAGCCGCCGCGGACGCCGCGCAGGCCCTCGACCAGACCGGCCTGGGCCAGCGGCTTGAGCAGTTTGCTGACAGTCGGCGGTTCCAGACGGGCAAACTCGGCCAGTTCGGTCGCACTGAGCACCTCGCCCGGACGGGCGGCGAGCACGGTCAACACGACGGTGGCGTAATCGGTAAGCTTGGTGACGCGGAGCATGGTGGGGTGCAGAACCATAAAGCGGACTGAAATTGTACGCTTTTCTCCGGCGGCATCCAACCCGCCCGTTCAGGCGCCCGCAGGGCGGCCTTGGAGGCCTATTGGACCGCATCGCTTTGGCAATCACAAAGATTAAGCGAGAATCGGGGCTTCCCACCGCAACGGTCAGCCAGATGCCCAAGAAGATCCAGGCCCGCAAGTCCACCATCCATGGCAATGGCGTGTTCGCGCTGGCGCCGATCAAGAAGGGCGAGCGGGTCATCCAGTACAAGGGTCTGCTGCGCAGCCACGCCGACGTGGATGCCGACGACACCGGGGATGTGGAGAGCGGTCATACCTTCCTGTTCACCCTCAATGACGACTACGTCATCGATGCGAACTACAAGGGCAACGACGCGCGCTGGCTCAACCACAGCTGCGAGCCGAACTGCGAGGCCGTGATCGAAGAAGCCGAGGGCGACAACCGGCGCGAGGACAAGGTCTTCATCGAGGCGATCAAGGACATCAAGCCGGGCGATGAGCTGACCTACAACTACGGCATCACGCTGGCCGAGCGTCACACCGCGCGCCTGAAGAAGATCTGGGAATGCCGCTGCGGCTCGAAGAAGTGCACCGGCACCATGCTGCAGCCCAAACGCTGATCCCGCTGGCAGCCACCGACTGTGGGTCGGTGGCTGCGCCGACACGCTGTGCACATCGTGGTCACCGTCGCCCAATGCGCGCGTGACCACACTGGGCGCTCCCACTTACTGGAGCCTCTCCATGGCACACGCACTCAACGGCAAGCACATCGCGATCCTCGCCACCGATGGTTTCGAGCAGTCCGAGCTGCAGGACCCCAAGCGCCTGCTGGAATCCTGGGGGGCCTCGGTAAAGGTGATCGCGCCCGGCGATGCCAGCCAGATCCGCGGCTGGAAAGACAAGGACTGGGGTAAGGACGTGAAGGTCGATGCGCCGCTGAAAGGCGCCAAGGCCGACGACTACGACGCGCTGGTCCTTCCCGGCGGCGTGATCAATCCCGACACGCTGCGCATCGACACCGACGCGGTCGCCCTGATCAAGGCATTCGGTGCGGCAGGCAAGCCGGTCGCGGCGATCTGCCACGGCCCGTGGCTGCTGGTCGAGTCGGGCCTGGCCAAGGGTCGCAAGGTCACGTCCTGGCCCTCGTTGAAGACCGATCTGGTCAACGCCGGCGCCGAATGGACCGATGCCGAGGTTGTCGTGGATGATGGCCTGATCACCAGCCGCAAGCCGGATGACATCCCGGCGTTCGCCAATGCGGTGGCCAAGGCGTTGGCCGGTTGAATGTGCAGGCACCGACCGTTGGTCGGTGCCATCCGTTTACTTGCCCAGCACCCCGGCCGGCACGAGTGCGCCGAGATCCTGGTTGAAGGTAACCACCAGCTTGCCGTTCTCCACCTGGGCCGACTGCACCTGCAGCGCGCCGAGCAGGGCGCCCACGCTCGGGTCGATCTTGTAGATCGGCTCGCGCTGGGCGTAATCGGCGAGCCAGGCGTTGAGCAGGCCGCGCGTGCGTGAATCCAGCTTGCCGCCGTTGTTGGCCGGGGTGAAGTCATCCACCGTCGGCTCCTGCAGATGGAAGCCCTGGGTCTGCGCGTCATAGCGCAGGCCGCTGCTGAGCTTCACCTTGCCCAGCGGTGCCGGGCTGCCGCCGGCGGTGGTCATGGCCACATCGAAGCCCAGGTCCAGTCGGCTGCCCTGCGGCAGGGTCAGCTGCGGGTGACTCATCGTCATCGCGATCAACCCGCCCAGCGCGTTCTGGGTGCGCGGGAAGCTGCCATCGAGATACTGCTGCACATCGGTGGCACCGACCGACAACTGGCGGCCGGAGACGCTGGGCGCGGCCTGCGCGCCGATGGCGGCGGCGAGCAACACGGTGCAGGCGGCGAGGCGGGACAACAGCGGGCGAACATTCATGGCGGCAGGCCGTGGGGAGTGAGAGCCCAACAATAGCGCGTGCGGCTGAATCCAGCTTTGACGCACGCGCCCGCAGATCAACGTCCTTTCCGCTGCGGTCAGTTCATCACCGGCTGGATCGAGGCGCCATGGATTTCCCAGCCGCTGCCATCCACGCGGGGCTGCAGTCGATACCAGCCCTCGAAGCGCAGCGTGCCGCTTGCCGTGCTCATCCGGATCTGAACCGGCACTTCGCGCAGCCGCGAAGGCGTGGCCGTGTCGCGGGCGATCGGTGCCTGGGTCTTGATGCGCAGCCCGCGGAACCCGGGCAGTGCACGCAGGACCGCATCGTCGGGATGGCCGCCCGGACCGCCGCCGGTCCATTGGGCATCGGCGGTGGCGAGGTCGCCCTGCGCCAGGGCGCTGATGTAGCGGTGGACCACCGAGGGCTCATCCAAGGCGTCGGCAGCCACCGCGCTGGGGGCGGCGGCGATCGGCGCGGAGAGGGACGGTGATGGCGACGCGTCCTCGCCCGACGCCTCTGCTGCGGCGGCGTTGTCTGCCGCCATGACGGCATCGGGCGCAGGGGCATGCGGCTGGCAGGAGCAGCCCTGCAGGATCAGCAGCGGCAGTAACAGGACGGCACGGCGCATGCAGGAGTCTCCCCGGGGAGCGCCGAGTGTAGCGCCGCAGCGGGCGCCTGGTTCAGGGCGCGCCCTGGATCGATTCCAGCGCGGCCAGCACCTCGTCCAGCTGCGGCTGCAGCACGGTCAACGGATGGTCGGGTTCGTCGGCGTGGCGCCGGGCGAGATCGCGCAGCAACTGGGTGGCGACGATCGCCGCGGCACGCTCGTCACCGCTGAGCCCGGTAGTGCGCCGCGCGGTTTCCAGCAGGCGCATCCAGTCCTGTTGCGCGCGATGTTCCAGCTCGATGGTGCAGCGCCCGCTGCACTGCAGGCCGTCCTTTTCGATCGGGGTGACGGTGATGCGGTAACGCTGGGAAGAAGAGCTGGCCATGGCTGCCTGCACGGTGGGGGACAAGGCCACCATAGGCTGCGATCCGTAGCGCGACGACAGGCGCGGTCGCACGCAGTGTTCCACCCTGTGCGTTCCGGTCGGTTCTGCCATGCCGTGGATCGCGGCAGGACAGGTGTTTCCGTGCGCTTTGCGCCCCCGACGCGTGTTCGGAAACGCTGTGTTTCGCTGCGGGCCCAGGGCCCGACGCATCCGCCAGCGCGACTCGACTGGCAGAGCATCCAAAAAAGACGGGACGGCATATGCCGTCCCGTCCGGGTGCTGCAGGAAGCGCGCGGATTAGAGCGCAGCGTCCTTGAGCTTCTTGAGCGGACGCACCTTCAGCTTGGTCGAGGCCGGCTTGGCGGCGAACCACTGCTCTTCCTTGGTGAACGGGTTGATGCCCTTGCGCTTCGGCTTGGCCGGCACGCTGACGGTGGAGATCTTCAGCAGGCCCGGCAGGGTGAAGCTGCCAGCGCCCTTCTTGTGCACCGAAGCGGCGACGGCGCCTTCCAGCGAGGCGAGCACGGCGCGCACGTCCTTGGCGACAACGCCGGACGCTTCAACGATGTGTGCAACCAGACCAGACTTGCTCAGCACTTCCTTGATCGGCTTGGGAGCGGCCGGCTTCGCGGCTGCCTTCGTAGCGACTTTCTTTACTGCCTTCTTCGGGGCAGCCTTCTTAGCGGTCTTTGCCATGGTTTCCTGTTCCGTGAACGGTTGGTTGTTTGGTCGCGCCGAACCCCGTCGGCAAGCGAAATGTAGGGCAACTATGGGGCGCCGCCAATAGGCAAACGCATAAAAATTCGTGTTTTCCACGCCCTTCGTTACCGCAGTGCATCAGGTCATAGCCAAAAAACAGGGTCCGCCCTCGCGGCGGAGGCCATCGGTCATGGACCGTCGCACCCCGACTGTCGCACGAAAACCACTTGAAAACAGCATCCGTCCTAGGATCCGATTCAGCTGGGGTCGGCACCCGACGATCGCCTGACGGCAGCCAGACACGGTGCTAACGCGGCCCGGTCTAGGCTGGCCAGGCCATTCATCCCGCAGGAGATCAACGATGGGTATTTCGCGTCATGCCACCGCGCATTGGGAAGGTGACCTCAAGACAGGCAAGGGACAATTGAGTACGCCCCAGAGCGGCTTGATGGACAAAACCCGCTATGCCTTCAGCAGCCGCTTCGGCGATGAGAAGGGCACCAACCCGGAAGAACTGATCGCCGCCGCGCACGCCGGCTGCTTCACCATGGCACTGTCGGCCAAGCTCACCGAGGCCGGTTTCGTGCCGACCTCGCTGGATACCGAGGCGAAGGTCGACCTCTCGATGGAGGGCGGCCCGCAGCTGTCGCAGATCACGTTGAAGGTGAAGGCCGTGGTGCCGAACATCGAGGCCACCCAGTTCCGCGCCATCGCCGATGACGCCAAGCAGAACTGCCCGGTGTCCAAGGCACTCAGCGCGGTACCGATCACGCTCGAGGCCGAGCTGGCCGGCTGATCCGCGCAGACGGATTGGTGCACAGCAGATTGTGATGGGAAGGCGGCGGCCGCATAGTCGCCGCTTTCCTGTTGTGGGGTCCCTGCATGCGTCCGACCGCTCTTGCCGCCCTGTTCGCCTGCCTGCTGGCCGGCACCGCGCAGGCCGATGTCCGCCTGCTGACCGCTGCGACCCTCCACACCGGCGATCCGGACGCACCGGCTGCCACCGCGCTGGCCTGGGATACCGATACCGGGCGCGTGCTTGCCGTCGGCGACCGGCAGGCGATGCTCACGCTGTATCCACTCGCGGCAGTGACCGACGTCGGCCAGGCAACCGTGACTCCGGGCCTGATCGACGCGCATGCCCACCTGATGTTCCTCGGCGGCACCCTGATGCAGGCCGACCTCACCGGCGCGACCAGTACCCGGGACATCGTCGCGCGGCTGCAGCGCTTCGCGGCTGACAATCCCGAGGGCTGGCTGCTGGGCAGCGGCTGGGACCAGAATCGCTGGCCGGACAAACGGTTCCCGACCGTGGCCGATCTCGACGCGGCGTTCCCGGACCGGCCGGTCTGGCTGGGCCGCATCGATGGCCATGCCGGCTGGGGCAACAGCGCGGCGCTGCGTGCCGTCGCACGGCAACCCGGGCAACGCGCATTGAAGGGCAGCTGGCAACCCGCCGGCGGGCGCATCGTGCGCAATGCCAAGGGGCAACCGAGCGGGGTGTTCGTCGATGAAGCGATGTCGCTCGTGCAGGCCGCGATCCCGGCGCCGAGCGAGGCCGCGCGCGAGCAGATGCTGGCCCGCGCGCTCGACAAGGCGGTCAGCCAGGGCCTGACCGGTGTGCACGACATGGGCGTATCGCGCGCCGATCTGGCCCTGATGCGCCGCTTCGCCGATGCCGGCAGGCTGCCCCTGCGCATCGATGCGTATGCCGATGGCAATGCCGATGCCCTGGCGGATCTCTGTGCACAGGGCGCGTACCAGCACGCCGGTGGCCGCCTGGAAATGCGCGGGGTGAAACTGTTCATGGATGGGGCGCTGGGCAGCCGCGGGGCCGCGCTGTTGGCCGATTACAGCGACGACCCGCACAACCGTGGGTTGCTGGTGACCTCACCCGACGACTTTGAAGCGGCGGTGCGCAGGGCCGATACCTGCCATGTCCAGGTTGCCACGCATGCGATCGGGGATCGTGGCAACCGGATCGCACTGGACACCTATCAGAAGGTGCTGGGCGAGCGTCGCGCCACGGATCATCGCTGGCGCATCGAGCATGCGCAGGTGGTCGCGTTGGAGGACATTCCGCGCTTCGCCCAGCTTGGCGTGATCGCCTCGATGCAACCCACCCACGCCACGTCGGACATGGGCTGGGCGCAGGATCGCGTCGGTCCCGAGCGCATCCTGGGTGCCTATGCGTGGCGACGGATGCTGGCCGCCGGTGCGCGGCTTGCGCTCGGCTCGGATTTCCCGGTCGAGCAGGTGGATCCACGGCTGGGCCTGTATGCCGCGGTTAGCCGCCAGGACCGTGCCGGCCAGCCACCAGGGGGCTGGCAGCCCGATCAGCGCCTGACGGCGACGGAAGCGCTGCGCGGTTTCACCGCCGATGCCGCCTGGGCGGGCCATGACGAAGCCCAGGTCGGCCGCTTGCAGCCGGGACTGCGCGCGGACTTCGTCGTGCTCGACCGCGACCCGCTGAGCGTGCCGCCGGCCGCGCTGGCCGACCTGCAGGTGCGCTCGACCTGGGTCGATGGCGCACCGGTATACGAGGCGGCGCGCTGAGGCGCGGCGGGTTCACCAGTCCAGCGTGCCGCGGATGACGGTCTGCACCTGGCCGCCGGACCAGACGTCACCCTGGTCATCGATGCGCAGGGTCAGGCGCGCATCGTGGCCGACTTCCCGGCCCTGGCTGACCACGTACCCGTGCGCGGTACCCGGCAGGGCGTCGCGGCTGTCCAGCCAGGCGGCGAGCACGGCGTTGGCCGCACCGGAGGCGGCATCTTCAAAGCGACGGCCATTGCCGACGAAGGCGCGGACCGCGAGATCCCAGGCCTGGCCCTGGCTGCGCGCATAAGCGAACACACCCATGCTGTCGGTCGCCTCGGCCAGCGTTGCCACGGCGTCCCAGTCGGGGGTGAGCGCGCGCAGGGCGGCTTCGTCAGCCAGTTCCACCACCCACCAGCTGCGGCCACCGGCCATGCGCGCCGGCGGCAGGCTGCCCAGCGGCCAACCGGCCAGGACGGCCTGCAGGCGGGGATCGGCGGCGGTGGTCACTTCGGCGACGGCGGCGCGCGGGGTGCGGATTGCGATGGTGCGGGCCTCACCGCTGCCGTCCACGCGCAGCGGCAGGGCCCCGGCGATGCCGTCCTGGATCAGCACGCCCTCCACCGGCGCGGCCACGCCCAGTTCCAGCACGGCATGGGCGGTGCCCACGCTGGGATGGCCGGCGAACGGCACTTCCTTTTGCGGACTGAACATGCGGATGCCGTAGCTGGCACCCGCGGCCTGCGGCGGGAACACGAAGGTGGTCTCGGGCAGCCGGGTCCAGCGGGCGATGGCCTGCATCGCCGCCTCGTCCAGGCCCTGCGCATCGAGCACCACGGCCAACGGGTTGCCGGCGCCGGGGTAGGGCGAGAACACATCCAGCTGCAGGAAACGACGGGAGGTCATGGCGGTACGCTCGACGAAAACGGGCGGGCAGCTTACCAACCGGCGCCGCCTCCCGGGCCGTGTACGGCGGCGCGTTGACCGGTGTCAGCACAAATCCGGCCCGCCGGGGCCGCCCGGGCCCTGCAACGGCCAGGCTTGGCATAGAATCGGGGGTTCGGCCCGGCGTGCCGGGCGATCCCCCTCACTACCCAAACCTCCACCTCCATGTCAGCTTCCCCCCTTGTCGATCGCTGGATCGTACTGAAGTTCGGCGGCACCTCCGTGTCGCGTCGTCACCGCTGGGACACCATCGGCAAACTGGCGAAAAAACGGGCGGAAGAGACGGGCTCGCGCGTGCTGGTGGTGGTGTCGGCGTTGTCCGGGGTGACCAATGAACTCACCGCGATCGCCGATGGCGCCGCCGACAGCCGCGACCGCGTCGCCGCGCTGGTCGCGCGCCACCGTGGATTCCTGACCGAACTCGAGCTGGACGCCACCGCGCTGGACCTCCGCCTGGCCGCGCTTTCCGGGCTGCTGGACGATCCGCGCGCCGCCGGGCGGCCGTTGGAGTGGCAGGCCGAGGTGCTGGGCCAGGGCGAGCTGCTGTCCTCGACCGTTGGCGCCGCCTACCTGCGCGCGAGCGGCCTGGATTTCGGCTGGATGGACGCGCGCGAATGGCTCGATGCGCTGCCGCCGCAGCCCAGCCAGAGCGAGTGGTCGCAGCGCCTGTCGGTGAATTGCCAGTGGCGTGCCGAGACCGACTGGGCGACGCGTTTCCGCGCCCAGCCGACCCGCATGCTGATCACCCAGGGCTTCATCTCCCGCCACGCCGATGGTGGCACCGCCATCCTCGGTCGCGGTGGTTCGGATACGTCCGCGGCGTACTTCGGTGCACTGCTCGGCGCGAGCCGCGTGGAGATCTGGACCGATGTGCCGGGCATGTTCAGCGCCAATCCGCGCGACGTGCCGGATGCGCGCCTGCTGACCCGCCTGGACTATTACGAAGCGCAGGAAATCGCGACCACCGGCGCCAAGGTGCTGCACCCGCGCTCGATCAAGCCGTGCCGCGATGCCGGCGTGCCGATGGCGATCCTGGATACCGAACGCCCCGAGCTGCCGGGCACCAGCATCGATGGCAACGCCGCGGCGGTACCGGGCGTGAAGGCGATCAGCCGCCGCAACGGCATCGTGCTGGTCTCGATGGAAGGGATCGGCATGTGGCAGCAGGTCGGCTTCCTGGCCGACGTGTTCGGGCTGTTCAAGAAGCATGGCCTCTCCGTGGACCTGATCGGTTCGGCCGAAACCAATGTGACCGTCTCGCTGGACCCGTCCGAAAACCTGGTCAGCACCGATGTGCTGGCCGCGCTGTCGGCCGACCTGTCGCAGATCTGCAAGGTCAAGATCATCGTGCCGTGCGCGGCGATCACCCTGGTCGGCCGCGGCATGCGCTCGATGCTGCACAAGCTCTCGGACGTGTGGGCTACCTTCGGCCGCGAACGCGTGCACATGATTTCGCAGTCGTCCAACGACTTGAACCTGACCTTCGTCATCGACGAGGCCGATGCGGATGGGCTGCTGCCGATCCTGCACGCCGAGCTGATCGACAGCGGCGCGATGCCGGTGGAAGAGGGCGAAGTGTTCGGCCCGCGCTGGCGTGAAATCGCCGGCGCCATCCGCCCGCGCGAAACCGCCTGGTGGCGCGGCCAGCGCGAACACCTGCTGACCCTCGCCCAGGCCGGCACGCCGCGTTACGTCTACAACCTGGCCACGGTGCGGGCGCGTGCGCGCGCGCTGAACGCGATCAAGGCGATCGACCAGCGCTACTACGCGATCAAGGCCAACTCGCACCCGGCCATCCTGGAAGTGCTGGAGCAGGAAGGCTTCGGCCTGGAGTGCGTCTCGCACGGCGAGCTCAAGCACGTGTTCAACACGCTGCCGACGCTGTCGCCCAAGCGCGTGCTGTTCACTCCCAGCTTCGCACCGCACGCCGAGTACGATGCCGCGTTCGCGCTGGGCGTGACCGTCACCCTGGACAACGTGGAAGCCCTGCAGCGCTGGCCGGAACTGTTCAGCAACCGCGAGCTGTGGCTGCGCGTGGACCTGGGCCGTGGCGAAGGCCACCATGCCAAGGTCCGCACCGGTGGCAAGGACTCCAAGTTCGGCCTGCCGATCGCCCGCGTGGATGAGTTCGTGCGCATCGCCGGCGAGCTGGGCACCCGCGTGGTCGGCCTGCATGCGCACCTGGGCAGCGGCGTGGAAACCGCGCAGCACTGGCGCCTGATGTGCGATGAACTGGCCGGGTTCGCCCGCCGCATCGGCAGCGTCGAGACCATCGACATCGGCGGTGGCCTGCCGATCCCGTACAGCGCCGATGACGAGCCGTTCGATCTGGAGGCCTGGGCCGTTGGCCTGGCCGAAGTGAAGGCGGTGCACCCCGCGTTCCGCCTGGCGATCGAGCCGGGTCGTTACCTGGTGGCCGAGTCCGGCGTGCTGCTGGCGCGGGCCACCCAGGTGGTCGAGAAGGACGGCATCCGCCGCGTGGGCCTGGATGCGGGCATGAACACCCTGATGCGTCCGGCCCTGTACGACGCCTGGCATGACATCGAGAACCTCAGCCGCCTGAGCGGCTACTCCGAGGCGATGTTCGATGTGGTCGGGCCGATCTGCGAATCCAGCGATGTGTTCGGCAAGCGCCGCCGCCTGCCGGCCTCGACCGCGCCGGAGGATGTGATGCTGATCGCCGACGCGGGCGCGTACGGCTACGTCATGGCCAACACCTACAACCAGCGCGAGCTGCCGCGCGAGGACGTCATCGATGATGGCCCTTGACCGCTGCCTGCCGCCTTTCAAACCGGATACACCATGACTGCTTTTGATAAACACCAGGTTGCCGTCTTCCGCTTCGTCCGCTGCGAATTCGCCGCAGACACCGGCGTGGCGCAGCTGGTCTACGCCTTCGATGACGGCCCGGAGCTGATCGAGACGGTGACCATTCCGGGCGCGCCGTTCGTGCTCGAGGGTGACCGCGCCGAGGCGGTGCAGCGCGCGCTGCGCCTGCTGCACCTGATCGCCGGCGTGAGCTACTACAAGGCCGGCGTGCCAGGGCAGGTGCGCATCGACAGCTATTCGATCGATGCGGCAACCGCCGCGCTGGTCGAGACGGTCTACCTCAACGGCCTGGGCGAATTCGCCTACCGCAATGGCCTGAACCTGCGTGGCCGCTTCCGCCTGCCGGTGGAGGGCGAGGCCTTCGCCGCGCCGGCGCTGGGCCTGCGCGAACATGCGCTGGTCGCCATCGGCGGCGGCAAGGATTCGCTGGTCAGCATCGAAGCGCTGCGCAGCCTGGGCATCGCCGAAACGGTCACGTGGATCGGCGGCTCGCAGCTGATCCGCGCCTGCGCCGAGCGTACCGGCCTGCCGATCCTCAACATCGGCCGCACGCTGGCCCCGGAGCTGTTCGAGCTCAACCGTCAGGGCGCCTGGAACGGCCATATCCCGGTCACCGCGGTGAACTCGGCGATCATGGTGCTGGCGGCGCTGCTGCAGGGCGTGGACCAGGTGGTGTTCTCCAACGAGCGCTCGGCCAGCTATGGCAGCCAGATTCCGGGCACCGGCGAGGTCAACCACCAGTGGTCGAAGGGCTGGGCGTTCGAGCAGGCCTTCGGCGAGCATCTGGAACGGCACGTCGCTGCGGACCTGCACTATTACTCGCTGCTGCGCCCGCTCTCGGAGCTGGCGGTGGCGCGTCAGTTCGCCAAGAGCGACTTCTACGACGCGCATTTCTCCAGCTGCAACCGCAATTTCCACATCCTGGGCGAGCGCCCGGTGAACCGCTGGTGCGGCGTCTGCCCGAAGTGCCACTTCGTGTTCCTCGCGCTGGCGCCGTTCATGCCGAAGATGCGCCTGGTCGGCATCTTCGGCCGCAACCTGCTCGACGATATCGAGCAGGCCCCGGGCTTCGATGCACTGCTGGAATTCCAGGACCACAAACCGTTCGAGTGCGTGGGCGAAGGCCGCGAATCGCGCGCCGCGATGGCCACCCTGGCCGCGCGCCCGGAGTGGAATGAAGATGCGCTGGTGAAGCGTTTCGTCCACGAGATCCGCCCGCAGCTGGATGCCACCGAACTGCAGATCGAGCCGCTGCTGGCGCTGGAAGGCGAACACCGCATCCCGCCGGCGATCTGGGAGCGTCTGCGTGCGAATTTCGCAGCTTGAGGGCAAGCGCGTTGCGTTGTGGGGATGGGGGCGTGAGGGACGCGCGGCGTTCCGCGTCCTGCAGCAGCGGCTGCCGTCGCTGCCGCTGACCCTGTTCTGCCCGGAGGCCGAGGCCGCTGGCGCCCGTGAGGAAACCCAGGGTGCGCTGACGGTCCGGTCGGATGTCACCGGCGAGGCACTGGCCGCGTTCGAGGTGGTGATCAAGTCGCCGGGCATCAGCCCGTATGGCGACGCTGCGTTGCACGCCTCCACGCAGGGCACGCAGTTCATTGGCGGAACCTCGCTGTGGTTCGCCGAGCACGCCGCCGCCGACGGCATCGTGCACGACACAGTGTGCGTGACCGGCACCAAGGGCAAGAGCACCACCACCGCGCTGCTGGCGCATCTGCTGCGTGCTTCGGGCGCGCGCACCGGGCTGATCGGCAACATCGGCCTGCCGCTGCTGGAAGTGCTGGACCCGCAGCCGGTGCCGCGGTACTGGGCGGTGGAGCTGTCCAGCTACCAGACCGGCGAGGTGGCGCGCAGTGGCGCGCACCCGCAGGTCGCCATCGTGCTGAACCTGTTCCCCGAGCACCTGGACTGGCACGGCAGCGAGGCACGCTACATCGAAGACAAGCTGCGGCTGGTCACCGAGGCCGCGCCGCGGATCGCGGTGCTCAATGCCGCCGACCCGCACCTGGCGGGGTTGTCGCTGCCGGAGAGCGAGGTCATCTGGTTCAACCAGGCGCAGGGCTGGCATATGCGTGGCGATATCGTGCATCGCGGCGAGCAGGCGGTGTTCGACACCTCACATACGCCGCTGCCGGGGCGGCACAACCGCGGCAATCTGTGCGCGGTGCTGGCGGCGATCGAGGCCTTGGGCCTGGACGCGGTGGGGCTGGCCCCGGCGGTGCAGGATTTCCGTCCGCTACCGAACCGACTGCAGACGATCGGCATGCGCGACGGCATCACCTTCGTCAACGATTCGATCAGCACCACGCCGCACGCGAGCCTGGCCGCGCTGGAGTGCTTCGCCGGGCGACGCATCGCGCTGCTGGTCGGCGGACATGACCGTGGCCTGGACTGGCAGGACTTCGTCGCGCACATGGCGCACGATGTGCCGCCGGTGGAGATCGTCACCATGGGGGCCAACGGGCCACGCATCCACGCGCTGCTGCAGCCGCTGGCCGATGCCGACCGCTTCGGTCTGCATGCCGCTGCCGACCTGCCGCAGGCCATGGACCTGGCCTGCAAGGCATTGGGCGGGCAGGGTGGGGTGGTGCTGCTGTCGCCGGGGGCGCCGAGCTATGGCGTATATCGCGACTACGTCGCCCGTGGCCGCCACTTCGCTGAACTGGCCGGCTTCGATCCGGACCAGATCACGGCGATCCCGGGCATCGGGATCGCCTGAGTCGCGTCAGCCCTCTTCCTCATCGATGAAGGCGTAGTCGTTTTCGATGAGCTGCTGCAGGTAGGCATCGAAGCTCGGCGCGATCACCCGGTAGCTGTCGGGATCGTGCAGATAGCGCACCACCTGGCCGACCGTGCCACCGGGGGCGGGATCGAAATCCAGGTACAGCATCGAGCTGCCGCCGTTGTTCATGCAGTGCGAGAAGCACAGGCGCTTGCCCATCGGCAGGTCGGCATCGATGCCGTCACCGAGAATCTCGGGGTCTTCCTCCAGCCATTCCTCGTAGATCGAGCGGATGCTGTCATCCCACTGCGCGCTGTCCTCGAACATCTGTTCCACCGAGCGCAGGTAGTAGGGGTAATGCCCCTCTTCGACGTCCGAGCCCAGCATCAGCACCACGACCTCGCCATCCGGGTAGGCGCGGAAATGCGTGCCATCCACCCGCGCCAGCAGTGCGAGCAGGCTCTCGGGCGCCTGCGGCCAGTGCTCGCGCAGGCGGGCCAGATCGGCGGCGCTGGCCCCTTCGACCCAGGCCCACATCCGCGCATCGTCTTTGGGCAGGCGCGGCACCAGGCCGGACAGGAAGCGGTCGACAAGACTCATGAAGTGTTCCGTAAACAGGGGCCGGCCAGCCTGCCATAACAGGGACGGAGGTGGTTAATTCAATAACAGGGACGGAGGTGGTTAATTCAGATGAGGTCGGGCGCGGCCGGCCTGCCGGATCACGGGGGGCACGTGGATCCGGCGCTTGTACACGGTCCCGTCAACCGGCCGTCATACACTCGGGGCTCTTTCTGTCGGGAGCAGGCGCATGAACAGGCAATGGCGGTGGGGTGCGGCGGTGCTGTTGGGGATGACGGCGCTGCCTGCGCTGGCGGCGATGCAGGCCAAGCCGGTGGAGTGGACCCAGGACGGCACCACCTTCAGCGGCGTGCTGGTCTACGACGACGGTGACAACGACAAGCGTCCGGGGCTGGTGATGGTGCCCAACTGGAAGGGGGTAAACGACTCGGCCATCGCGAAGGCCAAGCAGCTGGCCGGCGACGATTACGTGGTGCTGGTCGCCGATGTGTACGGCAAGGGCGTGCGCCCGAAGACCGACGCCGAGGCCGGACCGGTGGCGACCAAGCTGCGCAATGACCGTCCGGTGCTGCGGGCGCGCGCACTGAAGGCGATCGAGGTGCTCAAGGCCCAGGCGGGGAAGGCGCCGCTGGATGCCAGCCGTATTGGTGCGGTCGGCTTCTGCTTCGGCGGCACGACCGTGCTCGAGATGGCGCGCGCCGGTGCGCCGCTGGCCGGTGTGGTCAGCCTGCATGGCGGGCTGGGCTCGCCGCTGCCGGCCAAGGCCGGTGGCACGCATCCGTCCGTGCTGGTGCTCAATGGCGCCGACGACAAGAGCGTGAGCAAGGAGGACATCGCCAGCTTCGAGCAGGAAATGAACGCGGCCAAGGTCGATTGGGAATTCACCAACTACAGCGGCGCGGTGCACTGCTTCGCCGAATCGGACGCCAACAGCCCGCCGGGCTGCGTGTACAACCCGCGCGCGGCCAAGCGCGCGTGGAAGGCACTGGATGAGTTCTTCGAGGAGCGTTTCGAGAAGCGTTGAGACGCTCTGAGGCGCGGGGTATCGGCCAGCGCTCGGTGGGTAGTGCCGGTCGCTGGCCGGCAGCCCTGCGGAGCCGGCCAGCGGGCGGCACTACCGGAGTGCGCGCGTCACTGGCGGTCCGCCCGGTAGGTGCCGACCGTTGGTCGGCACGCTTCCAATCAATGCGAGCGCTGCACCGCGTAACGGGCCAGCCCGCGCAGGGCGGCGACCGCATCGTTGTCGGCCAGGCCGTCGAGCGCACGCTCGGCGGCGTCGGCGTATTCCTCGGCACGGGCGCGGCTGTAGTCCAGCCCACCGGTGGCATGGATGGCGGCCAGCACTTCCGGCATCGCCGTCGCATCACCGTTCTGCACGATCTCGCGCAGGCGCTCGCGGGTGGTCGCATCCGAGTGCGCCATCGCGTGGATCAGCGGCAGGGTGGCCTTGCCTTCGGCGAGGTCGTCGCCCAGGTTCTTGCCCAGCTCCTCGGCATTGGCCGAGTAGTCGAGCACGTCGTCGGCGATCTGGAAGGCGTAGCCCAACGCCATGCCGTAGTCGTACAGCGCCTGCTGGGTGGCTTCATCGACGCCACTGGCCAGGGCCCCCAGACGGGTACCCGCGGCGAACAGCACCGCGGTCTTGCGCTCGATCACGCGCAGGTAGGCGGCCTCGTCGGTATCCGGGTTGTGGACGTGCAGCAGCTGCAGCACCTCACCCTCGGCGATCCGGTTGGTGGTATCGGCCAGGATGCGCATGACCGGCATGCGGTCCAGCTCGACCATCAGCTGGAAACTGCGCGAGTAAAGGAAATCGCCGACCAGCACGCTCGGGGCGTTGCCCCACAGCGCATTGGCGGTGCTGCGGCCGCGCCGCAGGCTGGATTCGTCCACCACGTCGTCGTGCAGCAGGGTCGAGGTGTGGATGAACTCGATGATCGCCGCCAGCTGGTGGTGTTCGGGCCCGGCCTGGCCGACCGCGTGGCCGGCCAGCATCACGAGCATCGGCCGCAGGCGCTTGCCGCCGGCCGAGATGATGTGGTCGGCGATCTGGTTGATCAGCACGACATCCGAGGACAGTCGGCGACGAATCAGCGCATCGACGGCGTCCATGTCGGGCGCGGCGAGCGTCTGGATCTGGGGCAGGCCCAGCGCGGGGCGGGTGTCTTCGGTGATGGTCATGCGGTCTGACTTTCAGGCTTGGGTGGAATTATAGGCGGTGCCGTCGTATTCCGCCCGCGAAGACGTGGCGGGGCGCTGGTTCGACGGGGACGGCCATGGGCAGACGCGACGGAACGGTGCCGATCCGGGACGCTGCCACGTCGTCCCGCAGGACGGGCAGGCGCATCACGGGGGGGGGATTGCGCCCGGCGGCGCCGCGCCCGGCGTGAATACGTATGCATGCAACCCCACCGCTGGAGGCGCGCCGCTAAGCTTGTCGGGTTCGTTTCTGGCCCCCTCGCGGGTGCCGTGGAAGCCCGAAGGGGGGCCCCAATGTCGCAGTCTCCATGGTGGCGCGGTGCCGTCATCTATCAGATCTACCCGCGCAGTTTCCTGGATGCCAACGGCGATGGCGTGGGCGACCTGCCCGGCATCATCGAGCGCCTGGACTATGTCGCCGCCCTGGGCGTCGACGCGATCTGGGTCTCGCCGTTCTTCAAATCGCCGATGGCCGACTTCGGCTACGACATCGCCGACCACCGCGACGTCGACCCGATGTTCGGCACACTGGCCGATTTCGACCGGCTGCTGGCCGAGGCCCATGCGCGGGGTCTGAAAGTGATGATCGACCAGGTGTTCAGCCATACCTCGATCGACCACGCGTGGTTCCAGGAGAGCCGGCAGGACCGCACCAATCCCAAGGCGGACTGGTACGTGTGGGCCGATCCGCGCGAGGACGGCACCCCGCCCAACAACTGGATGTCGATCTTCGGGGGCGTGGCCTGGCAGTGGGAGCCGCGCCGCGAGCAGTATTTCCTGCACAACTTCCTGGCCGACCAGCCCGACCTGAACTTCCACAACCCGGCGGTGCAGCAGGCCACGCTGGAGTACGTGCGGTTCTGGCTGGACCGTGGCGTGGATGGCTTCCGGCTGGATTCCATCAATTTCTGCTTCCACGACGCCCAGTTGCGCGACAACCCGGCCAAGCCGCTGGAGAAGCGCCTGGGCCGCGGCTTCAGCGCGGACAACCCGTACGCTTACCAGTACCACTACTACAACAACACGCAGCCGGAGAACATCGGCTTCATCGAGCGGCTGCGCGTGCTGCTGGATGAGTATCCGGGATCGGTCAGCCTGGGCGAGATTTCCGCGGAAGACTCGCTGGCGACCACGGCCGAGTACACCGCGCCGGGCCGCCTGCACATGGGCTACAGCTTCGAGCTGCTGGTGAAGGATTTCAGCGCCGGTTACATCCGCGACACGGTGTCGCGGCTGGAGGCGACGATGACCGAAGGCTGGCCGTGCTGGGCGATCTCCAACCACGACGTGGAGCGCGCGGTGACGCGCTGGGGTGGGCATCCGGCCCAACCGCGCCTGGCGAGGATGCTGGTGGCGATGCTGTGCTCGCTGCGCGGTTCGATCTGCCTGTACCAGGGCGAGGAGCTGGGGCTGGGCGAGGCGGATGTGCCGTTCGAGGCGCTGCAGGATCCGTATGGCATCACCTTCTGGCCGAACTTCAAGGGCCGCGATGGCTGCCGCACGCCGATGCCGTGGCGCGATGCGCCGAACGCCGGGTTCACGACCGGTGAGCCGTGGTTGCCGATTCCGGCGGAGCATCAGGCTGCGTCGGTGGCGACGCAGGAACATGATCCGCAGTCGGTGTTGAACGCGTTCCGTCAGTTCCTGGCGTGGCGGCGGACGATGCCGACGTTGTTGTTGGGGGACATCCGTTTCCTGGAGGCGGCCGAGCCGGTGTTGATGTTCGAGCGGGCGCACGGCGAGGAGACGTTGCTGTTGGCGTTCAATCTGTCGGCTGAGCGCGTTCGGGTGTCGCTGCCGGTGGGCGCGTGGCAGGCGATGCATGTGCCGGGTCCGGAGGTGGGCGAGGCGGTGGATGGCGAGCTGGTGTTGCCGGCGCAGTCGATGTATTGCGCGCGACGCGGCTGATTCGATTTCCGGTGGTATTGAGAGGGCGGGGCCGAGTGCCTCGCCCTTTTTTTGTTCTGCGCTCGTGCGTTGGAGTGCGTCAATCGCAACGACAACGGCAACGACAACGGCAACGGCGCTTAGGGCCGCGCTTGTCGCGGTTTGGGCGGGCACGGGTGGGTTGTCGGGACCCGCCGCAAGTCCCGCTCCGCGGCCCGGCCCAGCCGCTGGCGGCTGTGCGTTCAGTCGCATGCGAGGCAGTGCCTCGCAAGCAATGCGCCTTCACCCATGTAGGCTCATGTCGCGCCATCCATGGCGCTCATGGTCCCGCCAACCCACCCGTGCCCGCCCTTTGACAATGTGCTGGTGCGCAAGGGAAAAAGCGGGGCTTTCGCGGTGGCTCAGGCAGGCTGCGCAGGATTCGCGGACCTGGATCGAAACTCTAGAGTTGTTGCGACGATCACAGCCGTTGATGTGGTTGGAGCGTGCGCAATGGTTCGAGCATTCGGCGCGATTACAGTGAGTGGCCTGATCGGAACGATCTGGGTCGAGCTGCTCGAGATGATCGAAATCCGCTAAGCGGGAGATGCACTGCTCGATGCTAGGTACGTTGGCTTTCCCTGCCTTTCCATGGCCACCGGCCAACTGTCGAGGGGCGGGGGTGTGGGGGTTGGCGGGACCGTTGTGCCGCATGGATGCGGCTCACGAGCCCCCATGGATGGGTTTACGGCGCGTCCCGCGAACCCCCACACCCCCGACCAGCCCACGGAAGGCGAGCACTACGGCTTCTGCACTGTGAGGAAAATCAACAAAAAACCCGCTGCACGAGCAGCGGGTTCCTTGGGTTCTCGATGTTGCCACTAGGCCGCTGATGGGGGCCCAATCAGAACTTGTAGTTCACGCCCAGCATATACGTGCGGCCCCATTCGACGTATTCCAGCGGGCGGTCCTTCGTGCCGGCGTACGTGCGGTACGGCTCGTTGGTCAGGTTGCTTCCCTGCAGCAACAGCGTCAGCCCATGCAGGCTGCTGCTGTCGGCGAAGGTGTAGCTGACCTGCGCGTCGGTCACGTTCTCACCGACCACATAACGCAGCGTCCGGTTGCCGTTGAAATTGCCGATCTCACCGATGAAGTCCGAACGACGGCGCTGGCTCACGCGTGCCTCGAACCCGCTGCGCTCGTAGTACGCCGTGAAGTTGTACACGCGCTCGGACAGGCCCGGCAGGCTGATCGGATCGCTGCCCACGCTGGACGCGCTCTCCGGGTCCAGGATCTTGATGTCGCTGTCGTTGAAGGTCGCGCTGGCCTGCACGCCGAAACCACGCAGGCTGTCGGTCAGCATCTCCAGCGGGAACGAGGCGGTCAGCTCCAGACCCTTCAGCTTGCCACCCTGGCCGTTCTGCGGGGCCGAGAAGGTGCCGGTCGGCAGGACCGGGACGATCATGCCCGGCGGCGGCACGTAGCTGGCCAGCAGGTCGCTGAAATCGTAGTCATCGCGCGACTGCGTGTAGACGTACGACTTCAGGTCCTTGAAGAACACCGCGGCGGCCACGTAGGCCTTCTCGCCGAAGTACTTCTCGTACGACAGGTCGATCGCGTTGGCGCGCCACGGATCCAGCAGCGGGTTGCCGCCACTGCCGCCCGGCTTGCCGGTGGCGGTGTCCACGCCGAACTCCAGGCCGGCACGCATCTGGTCCACGCGCGGGCGTGCGACCTGCTTGGCCACGGCAAAGCGCAGCGTCTGCTGGTGCGGGAACATGAAGGCCAGGTTCAAGCTCGGCAGCCAGTCGGTGTAGGTCTTGCCGTCATCGATCGGCAGGATGTTCTGGCCATCGGGGCGCGAACGGTCGAAGTAGTTGGACTGCGAGCTCTGGTCGGTGCGCACCATCTGCACGCCGATGTTGCCGCGCAGGCCGACCTCGCCCAGATCGGTGTTGATGTTGGCGCGGATCCAGGCGGTGCTGGTCTTTTCCTGCACCGTCCACGCCTTGGGAATCAGATAGTCCAGGTTGGTGACCGGATTGAAGACCATGTAGCGGTCCACGGCGGCCGGGACGTTCCAGGCGGGGATGTAGCCGATCCCGGCGAAGCCCAGGTTGACCGGCGCGTACTGCAGGTCACCGGCGATATTGGCATCGCCCTGGTCGCCGAGCAGGATGTTGCCCTCGGCCTGGGTCTTGTCCTTGCGGCGGTCGGCGTAGTTCACGCCCACGTCCACGTCGGAGAACCACGGCAGCGAATCCGGCATCGCGAAGGTGGCCTGCAGGCGGGCACCCTTCAGGCGGTCTTCGACCATCGGCACCTTGCCGTAGCCGGAGCCGTAGATGGTGTTGGTCAGGAACAGTGCGTCCGGGTTGGAATAGTCCAGCCCCGGGGTGATCTGAGAGAACCCGTCCGGCTTGACCACCACGCCGACCGAATCCAGCTGCGGCATCGGGGTGAGCTGCAGGTTGTTTTCCAGGTTCAGTTCGTTGCGCGTGGCCTTGGAGTAGTTCACGTCGGCGACGACCTTGACCCGCTCGAAGTTGAACTCGTTGTTCCAGCCGAACGCGTCGATCTTGTCCTTGCGCGTGTTGTACATGCCGCGCACCAGCGGATACACACCGGTCGCCACGCCGCCGGCGAAGGTGCCATCGGCATTGATCTGCGGGTTGGTGATCAGCAGGCCCGGGGTGTAGCCGCCGTTGTAGTTGCTGAGGTTGACCTCGAACTGGTTGGCGGTGTCGATCTGCTCGGCTTCGGTATGGAACGCATCCAGCGTGCTGGTCCACACATTCGACGGGCGGAACTGCACGGTCGCCATCACGCCGTCGCGCTTGTTGTTGCCGGTGCGGCGCAGCGCCTTGATGCCGTCGGAAAACACGGTGCCCGGGGCCAGGCCGGGGCGGTTGCCCTGGTCGGTCTGCTCGGTGGTCCACGGTTCGTACAGGCCGACCTGGTTTTCCTGGATGGGCATGTCGCTGTGCGCGTAGCCGATCGAAATGCCCAGCGTGTTGTCGAGGAACTGGTCGATGTAGCTGGCGCTGAAGCGGTTGCCGTACGGGTCGACATTGGCGGCCTTGCCCAGCGAACTCTTCTGGTAGCGGCCGCTGATCGCGATCACGCGCTCGGCGAAACTCAGCGGACGCACGGTCTGCATGTCGATGGTGCCGGACAGGCCCTGGCCGACCAGGGCCGCGTCCGGGGTCTTGTACACGGTCACGCCGTTGACCAGTTCCGAGGGGTACTGATCGAACTCGACGCTGCGGTTGTCACCGGTGCTGACCACTTCGCGCCCGTTGAGCAGGGTGGTGGCGAAGTCCGGGGACAGGCCGCGCACGCTGATCACCTGGGCACGGCCGGCGACACGCTGGGCGGCCAGGCCGGGCAGCCGGCCCAGCGATTCGGCGATGCTCACGTCGGGCAGTTTGCCGATGTCTTCGGCCGAGATCGCTTCGACCACCGAGGTGGCGTCCTGCTTGATGGCGATCGCGTTCTCGATGCCGCGGCGAATGCCGGTGACCTGGACGGTGTCCAGATTGGTCGCCGTCGTACCGGTCGGTGCGGTGGTGGTACTGGATTCGGCGGTCTGCGCCGACGCCATCAACGGCGTCAGGGCGACGGCCAGCGCGAGACTCAGCGCGCTGCGCTTGCGGTTCAACATTTTCCCCTCCCAGGCAATGTTGCCAATCGATTTTTTGGTTGCCCGGAGGACCCGGGAGCGTCATGGCGCGGTGGCCGTTGACTGCGTGGCTATGGTAGGCAGCGCGCCCGCCGCGGGAATCACCCTGCATACGTATTCAATGACGTTGACTGCATTGGAATCGATTACATCTGCGTTATCGCATTCGCCCTACCGCTCCACGTGACGCCGTGGAAACCGTGGATGGGTAGTGCCGGCCGCTGGCCGGCTCCACGGGATGCCATGCAGATGCAGGAGCCGGCCAGCGGCCGGCACTACCCGTCATCGGGCTACGTCGAGACCTCTGATCAGATCTACAACGGGGTGAAGCGGATCGCCTGCCCGCCACCCGGCGCCAGGTTGAGCACCAGCGCATCGGCGCTGCTGACCTCGCGCGTCTCGCGCACGAAGGCGAACGGGTTGCTGCGGTAATCGGCGCCGTCGCCATCGCGGTAGATCTCCGCGCGGTAACGCACGCCCGGTTCCAGGAAGCCCAGCGACACCGGCAACACGCGGCCGTGTTCGTCGGTGATGCTGCCCAGGAACCAGTCGCGGCTGTGGCGGTCCCTGCGTACGATGGTCACGTAGTCGCCCACCTCGCCGTTGAGCACGCGGGTGTCGTCCCAGTCCACCGCGACGTCTTCGATGAAGCGGAAGGCCTCACGGTGTTGTTCGTAATGCTCGGGCAGGTCGGCCGCCATCTGGATCGGGCTGTAGATCGTCACGTACAGGGCGAGCTGGCGGGCCAGCGTGCTGGGGATCGCCTGGCCGCCGCGGCCCTTCAGGCTCAGGATGCCGGGGGTGTAGTCCATCGGCCCGGACAGCATCCGGGTGAAGACGAGATTGACCTCGTGCTCGGGCGGGTTTGGTGGCTGGCCCCAGGCGTTGTATTCCATGCCACGCGCGCCTTCGCGGCTGATCCAGTTCGGGTAGGTGCGGCGCAGGCCGGTGTCCTTGATCGGCTCGTGCGGGTTCACCGCGATGTGCCGTCTGGCCGCCTCCTGCACGACCTTGAGATGGTGGCGGGCCATGAACTGGCCGTCATGCCACTCGCGCCACAACGGCCCACCGGCGGGGTTGCGGCGGTCAACCTGGCCGTCATCGCAGACGTAGCCGCTCTTGAACGAATCCACGCCCAGCCGCGCATACAGGTCCAGCGCCGCGCCAAGCTGATCTTCGTAGTGCTCGATCGCACAGCCCGTTTCGTGGTGGCCGATCAGGTGCACGCCCTTCTTCGCGCCGTAGGCGGACAGCGCGACGATGTCGAAATCCGGCGTGGGCCGGGTGAAGTCGAACGCATACCCATTGCCCACCCAGTCGCCGTCCCAGCCCGGATTCCAGCCTTCCACCAGCACGCCGCGGAATCCATGCCTGGCGGCGAAGTCGATCACGCGCCTGGTTTTCGCCGTGGTCGCGGCATGTCGCGGGCCGGTCGCCCAGCTTTCCTTGTCCAGGTGCATCGACCACCACACGCCCAGGTACTTGGAGGGCTTCACCCAGCTGACGTCGCCGAGCACGTTGGGCTCGTTGAGGTTGAGGATCAGGCTGGATTCGACCAGTCCGCCGGCGGTGTCGCTGATCTGCAGCGTGCGCCACGGGGTATCGAACGGCAGGCTACGTCGCACCTTCCAGCCCTCGGCCGAGGGCGACAGCTGCGCGCGCAGGCGCTGGCCCTCGGTGCGGCGCAGCCACATGCCGGCGTAGTCCACCAGCGCGGCTTCGTGGATGGAAACATGCAGGCCATCGCGGCTGCGCAGCGTCATCGGCGTGTGTGCGAGCGGCACCTGGTCCAGCGGCGTGCGCTGGTAGAGATACTCGTAGTGAATCGGCTCGCCGGCCGGAATCCACCAGGCGGTGGAGGCCGGGGCGATGGCGAACTCGGTCAGCTCATCGTCAATGATCGCCTCGCGCATGCCCGGCTGTTGCGGGAAGTGATAGCGGAAGCCCAGACCGTCGTCATAGACCCGGAACACCACATCGAGGCGACGCTTGGCGCCGCTGCGCTCGGCCAGCTGCACCACCACTTCGTTGAAATGATTGCGGGTCAGCCGGCGCTCGCCCCACGGCTGCTCCCAGGTCTCATCGACGCTGCGCGACTGCTGGCCGAGCACGGCGAGATCACGGTCCAGCCGGCCATCACGCAGCTGGAAGCCCAGTCTGGAGGTGTCCACCACGGCCTCGCCGAAGCGTTCGACCCGGTAGCTGGGGGTGCCGCCGTCCAGTTGCAGCGATACGCGCAGCACCTTGCCGGGTGACTCGACGCTGGCCACGGTGACCGGCTCGGCAACCGCGGTGGCGCTGAACGCGCAGAGGATCCAGCCGAGCAGGGACAGGCGACGACGTGCGCAACGCCCGTCCGTTGGATACGACAGTGACGGCATTTCCCCTCCCAAGGTGGCCGAAAACACACCGGGACTATAGCGACGCCCTCCCGCCTGCCGACCGCCGTGCCGATGAATACGTATGCAGATCGATGCAGGCTGCGGTGCGCCGTCTACCATGGGGCCAAGGCACCCTGGGAGGGGGCCGCGAGCGCATCGCCGCGAGGCGGTGCGGACCTACAACGCGAGCAAAGGGGAGGGAGGCAACGGGCGCGAGCCGGTTCGCCACTTCGATGCTGAAGATGATCTGCCTGACCGCTGCCCTCGGGGCAGCGATGGGGTCCACCGCGGGCGCGGCGGACCTGGAGTTTGATGGCCGCCATGCGCGCGCCGAAACCGCCGCTGCGGGTGGCTATCGTCTGCATGCGCCGCAGGGCGAGGTGCGCGTCAGTGCGCAGCTGATGCGCAGCGAGACCGCCAGCGTGCTGTTCGATGCGCTGTTCGGGCTGGCCCAGCAGGAGATGGCCGACGACCGCGTGGATGCGATCCGCGACCCGGCCTTCAATCACGGCAAGCCGGTTCCCTGCGCGTGTTTCCAGACCGGCGAGCGCTGGCCCTATGTGTGGACGCGCGATGTCAGCTTCGCCGCCGATCTGGCGCTGTCGCGGCTGGACCCCGTGCGTACGCGGCAGTCGCTGCAGTTCAAGCTGTCCACGGCGCGCGATGGGCATACCCCGGGCCTGTTCGTGGCGCAGGACACCGGCTCCGGTGGCAGCTGGCCGATCAGCAGCGACCGCGTGGTCTGGTTCCTGGCCGCCCGTGGGCTGCTGGATGACGTGGCATTCGCCGACCAGGTCTGGCAGGCGCTGCAGGCGACCCTGGCGCAGGATCGCGAGGCGGTGTTCGATGCACGGATCGGCCTGTATCGCGGCGAAACCTCGTTCCTGGATTGGCGCGAGCAGACCTATCCGGACTGGACCCGCGAGGACGTGCGCTTCATCGGCGAATCCTTCGCGCTGTCCACCAATGTGCTGCATTACGAAGCGCTGCGCCTGGCCGAACGGCTGGCCGGCCAGCACGGTGATGCACGCGCTGCCACGTACGGCCAATGGGCGGATGCGCTGGCCCGACAGATCGACGCGCGTTTCTGGCGCGAGGATGCGGGACAGTACATGAGCTACATCGGCGAGGCGGCGCACCCGGTGCCGTACGCCAAGTACGACCTGCTCGGGCTTTCCCTGGGCGTGCTGGCCGATGTGTTTCCGGCCGATCGCGCACGTCGTGCGCTGGCGAACTACCCGGCCGTGGCCGGTGGCAGCCCGGTCGTCTGGCCGCAGGAAGCGCAGCAGCCGATTTACCACAACCGCGGCATCTGGCCCTTCGTCAGCGCGTACTCGCTGCGTGCGGCGCGCCGGCTGGACGATGCCCCGCGCATCGCCATGGAGATCGAGTCGATGATGCGAGGCACCGCGCTGGCCGGCTCCAACATGGAGAACCATGAGATGCGCACGCTGGCTGTGCATGTCGATGAAGGCGTGCTCAGCGGTCCAGTGGTCAATTCACCGCGCCAGCTCTGGTCGGTGGCCGGTTACCTCTCGATGGTGCTGGAAGGTGTGTTCGGCGTCGAAGACGATGGCAGCATCGCGCCGAAGCTGCCGGTGTCACTGGTGCCGACGTTGTTCGGCGATCGTGACCGCATCCGCCTGGACGATGGCAGGCAGCGTTACGTGCTGGTGCGGCCGAAGCAGCTCGTCGGCGAACTGCTGGTCGCGGGCGACGTCCAGCGTGACGGCAGCACCACCACGGTGCAGCTGGTGCCGTTGGCGGGTCGTGCGCCGATGCCGTCGCCGGCGATTGTCCGCCCGGCAGCCGTGTTCGCCCCGGCCACCCCCGCCGCACCTGTGCCCCGCGAGACCACGGCGGGCTGGCAGATCCCGGTGTCCGCCGATCATGTGCTGTGGCGCGACGGCCAGACGTTGTCGCCCGCAAGAGGTATCGCCACGATTGCCCGGGACGGGGCCAGCCACTGCCTGAGCCTGACCCGCCGTGTGGACGCGCTGGAATCGCTGCACAGCCCGATGACCTGCGTCGGTCCGCAGCAGGTGCTGGCCGGTGCCACGCACTGGCAGTGGACCGCACCGAGCGCCGGACGCTGGCGTGCGCGCCTGCGCTATGACAATCCAAACGGCCCGATCAACACTGGCGTCACCGCGGCGGTAAAGACCTTGGTGCTGCAGTGCGAGGGACACCCCGACCAGCGCCGTCCGGTCGTGATGCCGCACAGCGTGGGCGAGCAGGATTCCACCGCGGTCGAGTTCGAGGCACCGGCGGGCAGCTGCCGCATCGCCTTGGAGGAGGGCTTCAACATGAGCGCGCTGACCCACTTCGCGCAGTACAACGGTGGCAAGGGGGGCAAGGACGGTGTGCTCAACCAGGCGCGCGTCTCCGCGCTGACCCTGATGCCGGTGGCCGTGTCGCTGGAGCCGCGCCGATGAGCCGTACGCCCAAACCGACCCTGTCGTTCTGGCAGATCTGGAACATGTGCTTCGGCTTCCTCGGCATCCAGTTCGGCTTCGCGCTGCAGAACGCCAATGCCAGCCGCATCTTCGAGACGCTGGGCGCACCGATGGATGCCGTGCCCGGGCTGTGGATCGCCGCACCACTGACCGGCCTGCTGGTGCAGCCGGTGATCGGCTACCTGTCCGACCGCACCTGGACGCGCTGGGGCCGCCGCCGTCCGTTCTTCATGATCGGTGCGGTGCTGACCACGCTCGCCCTGCTGGTGATGCCGAATTCGCCGACGCTGTGGATCGCCGCTGGCACGCTGTGGGTGCTGGATGCCTCGATCAACGTATCGATGGAGCCGTTCCGCGCGTTTGTCGGCGATCAGCTCGCGCCGCGCCAGCGGCCGACGGGCTTCGCCATGCAGAGCTTCTTCATCGGCATCGGTGCGATCGTCGCCAGCTTCCTGCCGTTCATCCTGGCCCACTTCGGCGTCGCCAATACGGCGGCCGCGGGGCAGGTGCCCGATACCGTGCGCTACGCGTTCTACTTCGGCGCGGCGGTGCTGCTCGCGGCGATCACCTGGACCGTGGTCAGCACCCGGGAATACTCACCGGCCGAACTGGCCCGCTTCGATGATGCCGAGCCGTCTGCGGTGCACCAGAGTGCGCGCGTCGCCGGACCGCCCCCGTGGGTGCAGATCGGCGGCTGGGTGGCGGTGGGTATCGTGCTGGCCGCAGCCATCGCGGCGCGGCAGGGCGACCGCATGCTGTACGTGCTGGCCGGCCTGTGCATCGCCTATGGCCTGCTGCTGGGCATCGCGCGCTGTGTGCCGGGGCCGCACATGCTGGCGACCATCGTCGACGACCTGCGTGCGATGCCACGCACCATGCGCCGCCTGGCCTGGGTGCAGTTCTTCTCCTGGTTCGCGCTGTTCGCGATGTGGATCTACACCACGGCCGCCGTCGCCGGCACCCACTTCGGCTCGACCGACACCGCCTCGGCCGCCTACAACGAAGGCGCCAACTGGGTGGGCGTGCTGTTCGGTGCCTACAACGGGTTCGCTGCGCTGGCGGCGTTGCTGATCCCGCTGATGGTGCGCGCACTGGGCCTGCGCTGGAGCCACCTGGTCAACCTGTGGCTGGGTGGACTGGGCCTGATCTCGATGCTGTTCATCCGCGACCCGCATTGGCTGCTGCTGTCGATGGTCGGCGTCGGCTTCGCCTGGGCCTCCATCCTGTCGCTGCCGTATGCGCTGCTGTCCGACAGCGTGCCGGCGGCGAAGATGGGCATCTACATGGGCCTGTTCAATTTCTTCATCGTGATTCCACAGCTGGTCGCGGCCAGTGCGCTCGGCTTCCTGCTGCGCGCGTGGCTGGGTGGCGATCCGATGCACGTGCTCGCGCTGGGGGGCGGCAGCCTGCTGCTCGCCGGCCTGTGCGTGCTGCTCGTGCCATCCCAACAGGAGAGTGTCTGATGTCCCGGTATTCGTCGTTGTCGCTGGCCCTGTCGTTCGCGCTGTCGACCAGCCCCGCCCTGGCCGTCGAGCGCCCGGACTATGTCGGCACGCGCGAGCCCTTCGCCAGCCAGGCGGTCTACTTCGTGGTGACCGACCGCTTCGTCAATGGTGATCCGTCCAACGACCACCGCGACCAGGGCGGCGCGCATCCCACGTTCGATATCCCGGTGCCGTGCCCGGACAAGGTGGACGGCAACATCGGCTACCTGGGCGGTGACTTCAAGGGCGTGCTGGACAACGCCGCATACATCCGCAACCTCGGCTTCGGTGCGGTGTGGATCACCCCGATCATCGACAACCCGGACCAGGCCTTCACCGGCAGCAAGCCGATCAGCTGCACCAGCACCCTGACCGACCGCGGCAAGACCGGCTACCACGGTTACTGGGGCGTCAACTTCTACACGCTCGACGAGCATCTGCCGAGCAAGGACCTGGACTTCGCCGCCTTCACCCGTGGCCTGCACGCCGCCGACCTGAAGGTGGTGCTGGATATTGTCGGCAACCATGGTTCGCCCGCGTGGACGATGCCGGTGGCGCAGCCACAGTTCGGCCAGATCTTCGACAAGGACGGCCGGTTGATCGCCGATCACCAGAACCTGCCGCCGCAGCAGCTGGACCCAGCGCATAACCCGCTGCACGCCTTCTACAACAACATCGGCCCGGTCGACGGCAAGAACGGCTCGATCTTCGACGGCAACCTCGCCGAGCTGTCCGACTTCAACGAGCACAACCCGGCGGTGATGGACTACCTGGTCGGCGCGTACCTGCAGTGGACCGCGCAGGGCGTGGATGCGTTGCGCATCGACACCATCGGCTGGCTGCCGCACCCCTGGTGGCATGCCTTCGTCAATCGCATCCGCGCCGAGCATCCCGGCATGTTCATGTTCGGCGAGGCATTCGACTACGACGCGGGCAAGATCGCCGAGCACACCTGGCCGGCCAACGCGAACGTCAGCGTGCTGGATTTCCCGCTGCGCGGCGCATTGTCGTCGGTGTTCGGCAAAGAGCAGAAGGGCTTCGAGACTCTGGCCGAGCCGTTGCACCTGCTCGACGGTCCGTATGCCAATCCGTACGAGCTGATGAGTTTCTACGACAACCACGACATGGCGCGGTTGGATGCCAGCGATGCCGGGTTCATCGATGCCCACAACTGGCTGTTCACCGCGCGCGGCATCCCGGTGATCTACTACGGCTCGGAAACCGGCTTCATGCGCAGCCGCGCCGAGCACGCCGGCAACCGCGCCTACTTCGGGCAGGAGCGCGTCAACGAGGCGCCGAAGAGCCCGATCTTCGCACCGCTGCAGCGTATCGCCAGACTGCGCGAGGCCACGCCGGCCCTGCAGCGCGGCCTGCAGGTCAACGAGCGCCTGCAGGGCGATGAAGCGGTGTTCTTCCGCGTGCTGCAGCAGGGCGATACCGCGCAGACCGCACTGGTGCTGCTCAACAAGGGTGATACGCCGCGCTCCATCGAGGTCCGCCGCTACCTGCAGGCCGGTACCTGGCGCGACGCGCTGGGTGGTGCCAGCCAGACGGTGAGGGGATCGCTGACCGCCGAGGTGCCCGCACACGGCGTGCGCGTGTTCGTGCTGGAGGCGCAGGTCGAGCAGACGGCGCTGCAGCAGCAGTTGAAGGCGGCGGTGGACGACCAGCGTGCGCGCACCAGGCGCCTGGCGAAGTAGCCGGCGCGTGCCCGACACCCCCGACGGTACAATGGCGGCCCCACCCGCCGCCTACCTTCCATGAACGACGCCGCCCCCCAGACCCCGATTGAAACGCTGCTCAAGACCGCGATGGACGGTCAGTTGCCGATCGGCCTGTTCATGAAGGCCTTCGTCGCCTCCGAGGTGGTGCTGCTCACCGGCAGCCTGGTGACCCCGGACGGCAGCGGTTTCGATCCGTTGCTGTTCGACAAGCAGGGCGTGCTGCACGTGGCGGTGTTCACCGATATGAGCCGGGTCGGCTTCCACAGCCAGCAGGCCCCGCACACGATCCGCATGCTGATGCTGGAAGTGCTCAAGCGCGTTCCCGGCGGCTACGGCGTGGTGATCAATCCGGGTACCTCGCTGGGCTTTGAGATCTCGCCGTCGGGCGTCGGCGAAATACTCAAGGACTTCGCCGACGGCCCGCGCTGACGCTGCCTTCTACTGCAGCGTCACCTTGCGCCGGTTGTCCGAGGAGACCCGGTCGATCAGTTTGTTGTACGGATCGAAGCCCGCCTCGTCGGGCTTTCCCTCCACCGTCACGGTGATCGACGGGTTCGCCGCGGTGACGTGGTGGCGCTGCAGGTACAGCACCTTCTGATCGCGCTCCTTGCCCGAGGGCGCGTTGGCGAACACGCCGATCTCGATCCAGTCGTCCATCCTGCCCGCGGTCTCCTTGCCATCGCCGTCGGCGTAGCGCTTCTCGGCGTGCAGCGTCAGGGTGACGTCGTACTTGCCATCGGCCCGCTTGTGCGCGGTCGCGGCCAGCACCCGGTTGTCGTAGAAGCTGATCGTCTCGAACAGGTCGGTCACCAGCTGCTGGCGGTCGGCCTGCGTCTCGGCGCGGATGTATTCCAGCAGTTCGGTGGAGGTGGTGTAGGGCGGCTGCTGGAAACCCTTGTCCTGCAGGAAGCGCTTGAGCGCACGGTTGAGCGCGGCCTCGCCGATCTCCTCGCGCAGGCGGTAGAACGCCAGTGCGCCCTTCTCGTAGTGGATGTACTGCTGGTTCTCCACCCGCGCCAGCGGCAGCTCTTCGATGCCCTCGCTGCCGCGCCCGGACAGGTAGCCATCCAGTTCGGTCTTGAGGAACTGGCGCATCTGCTGCCGGCCGTATTCCTTCTCCATCACCATCAGTGCCGAGTACTGCGACAACGATTCGGAGAGCATCGTCGCGCCCTGCACGTTGGCGCCGATCACCTGGTGTGCCCACCACTGGTGCGCTACCTCGTGGGCGGTCACGTAGAACACGTAGTCCACCTTGTCACGGTCGCGCAGGTCGGCGATGAAGCCGATCCCTTCGGAGTAGGGAATGGTGTTGGCGAAGGACTGGGCGAACCGCGCGTAGCCCGGGAACTCGATGATGCGGACCTGGCGGTGCTGGTAGGGCGTGAAGTTGGCTTCGTAGTAGGCCAGCGACTTCTGCACCGCGTCGATCATGCGGTCCACGTTGTAGCCATGGCGCGCATCGTAGTACACCTCGATCGGGATGCCCTTGTATGCCGCGCGCTTCACGTCCCAGCGGGCCGAGAGGTACGCATAGAAGTTGAGCATCGGCCGGTCCATGGCATAGCTGAAGCAGCGCCGGCCGTTGACGGTGGCTTCGTGCTGAAGGTAGCCGGGCGCCAGCGCGATCTGGTCCGGTGCGGTGCAGATCGTGCTGCGGAACGCCAGCCAGTCGGCATCGTCGGTCACGTAGTTGTTCGCGCGGGCGGCCTGGTCTTCCAGCTTGGGCATGCGGCTCGGCTCGCCCAGGCCGCGCTTGCGGCGTTCGTTGCGGTCGGTGATCTGTACGCCCTGGTCGTAGCCGAAGGACGGCAGCAGCCTGCTGTTGAAGAAGCTGCCGTTCTCCACCAGGTCGGTTGGCGCCTGATCGGCGGTGATGCCGGTCGGGTGCTGGTTCACGCGGAAGTGGATGCGGCGTTCCTCGCCCGGCTGCAGCGGGGTGGCCAGCTGATAGATGCGGTAGCCCAGGTCGGCGTCATGCAGGGCCAGGGTCTGGCCGCCGAGGTCGACCGCGGTCAGCTGCTTGTCGTCGTTCATCGCCACGTGGAGCTGGGCGATGGGCGCGGTGTGGGTATTGCGCACGGTCCAGTACGCATCGATCACCACCGACTGGGTTTCCGGATGCAGATCGATCCGGTTGTCCACGGCGACGATGCGCGGCTGTGGCAGGTCGCGGTAGCGTGACAGTTCGCGCTCGTAACGGGCCTGCAGGTCCAGCTGCTGGTCCGGCGAGAGGAACTCATTGCGGACGTTGGTGCTCCAGTACAGCCAGCCCCCCAGCCCGATGAACGCCAGCGTTGCAACAGCCGCGCCAAGCCCGGCCGGCCCCCGCAGGCGACGGCCGGCCAGCACCAGGCGCTGGCGCAGACTCGCGTCGACGCCACGTACCCAGAATGCCGAGGCGACGCACAGCAGGGCCAGCAGGAACAGCGCCCAGTAGCCCTGGAAGGCCAGCTGCCCCGGGAGGAAGTGGCCGTAGCCGTTCATGTCCGAGTACGGGGCGATCGGCCAGCTGCCGAAGTTGTAGAGGTTCTGGGTGTAATCGAGCATGCCCAGCACGGCCTGGCCGATCATCACCACGATCAGCAGCGCGTAGCCGACGAACTTGTTGTTGGTCAGTACCTGCAGGACCAGCGCCAGACCGCCCATCAACAGGTAGACCACCGAGTCCAGCGCCAGCGTCTTGAGGTACACCAGCGGTTCGATCTGCGTATAGCCCTTGGCCAGCTGCACCCCGATCGCGGCGAGTGCGCCGACGGCCTGGAAGCTGGCGATCACCGCTACCAGCGTGGTGAACTTGGCCAGCAGCGGCACCCAGTTGGGGACGGGCATCGCATCGGTGACTTCGTTGATCCGCGCGGCGCGTTCTTTCCAGACCAGCTCGCCGGCGAAGAACAGCACGATGATGATCAGCAGCCAGCTGAAGGCGCCCTGCAGGGCGGTCAGCATCTCCGAGGTGACCGGCCAGATCGGCGTGCCATACAGGGTCTGGCGGAACAGCGCACCGGGCAGGAAGTTGCACAGCCCCAGCGCCAGCAGCACCAGGAAGGGCACGCTGCGCAGCACACCGTGGGTGTCGAAGCGGACCTGGTGCAGGAACTGCGCCCAGGCGGTAGCGGCGCCACGGCCGGGCACCACGCGGGGCACCACGACCTGGGCCGGACGCAGCGACGGCGCGGCCGCCGCGGCAGTGGCTTTGCGGCCCCAGCGACGACCGCCGCTGCCGCTGCGCTCGGTGCGGAACAGGGCAAACGTCGCGGCATACAGGAGCGCGGCGACGCCCAGCCACAGCGCACGGTTGGCCAGCAGCTGCCCGGCCAGGGCAGGCAACCCGCTGTTGCGCTCGGCCACCGACCAGTAGCGGATGGTCCGCGACAGCGCGCGCAGGCCGAGTGGCTCGCTGAGTACGGCGATCCAGGTGTTGTCGATGTCGCTGAGCAGGGCCGCGCTGACCCCGTACAGCACGAAGTAGCCGATCACGCCGATGTAGACCCACAGGATCGATCGCGTGGTCGCCGCCAGCAACGCCAGCAGGGCCGTGGTGAAGATCAGGTTCGGGATCACGATCACCCCGAATGCCCAGACATAGCTGTACAGCGACACCGGCCCCATGCGGGCCGGATCGACCCAGGGCATGAACGGCCCGAGCGCGAGGCCGAGCGCGATGATCACGTACACCAGCAGTCCGCTGACCAGGGCGGCGCCGATGCGGCCGGCCAGGTAGTCGCGGCGCTTCACCGGGCTGGCGAAGATCAGCTCGGCCGTGCCGAGATCGAAGTCGCGCAGCAGCGCATTGCTGACGAACAGCGTGGACACCAGCATGCCGAGCAGGGTGAACACGCCCAGCATCGAGGCGATCACGGTCGGCGCATTGCTGTGCACGTTGCCGGCGCCACCGCCGATCTGTATCGCGTCGGACGACGCGGCACCGAAGGCCATCAGCGCGAACAGGCCCGCCAGCAGCCACAGCAGGGGGGAACGGAGCTGCTCGCGCAGCTCGAAGCGGAAAAAGGCAGCGATCATGGGCGGGCTCCGGTCAGGCGGCCCGCGACTGCAGGCGCAGTCGCTGGAAATAGACGTCTTCCAGATCGGGAGCAACGGCGGCGAAGCCGTCGCCGGGGTCGGTCGCGCTGTGCACGTGGATCACCGGCCGGCCACCGACCAGGCGCGTGGACAGCACCACGTGGTTGGCTTCGTAGGCGGGCAGTTCGGCAACGTCCACCTGCTTGCGCCAGACCTGGTGCTGCAGCGCGTCGATCGCATCGCTGGGCTTGCCGGTCAGCAGCACCTGTCCCTTGTTCATGATCGCCATGCTGGGGCACAGGTCGGTGACATCCTCGACGATGTGCGTGGACAGGATCACCGCCACGTTCTCGCCGATCGCCGCGAGCAGGTTGAGGAAGCGGTTGCGCTCTTCCGGGTCGAGCCCGGCGGTGGGCTCATCGACGATCACCAGCCGCGGATCGCCGAGCAGGGCCTGCGCGATGCCGAAGCGCTGGCGCATGCCGCCGGAGTAGGTGCCGAGTCTGCGTTTGCGCGCATCCCACAGATTGACCTGCTGCAGCAGCGCCTCCACCACTTCGCGGCGCTGGGCCTTGTGGGTGAGCCCCTTGAGCACCGCGAAATGGTCGAGCAGGTCCAGGGCGCTGACCTTGGGATACACCCCGAAGTCCTGCGGCAGATAGCCCAACCGCCGACGCACCGCATCCTTGTCACGCAGCACATCGATGCTCGCCTCCCCGGGAATGGACAGGGTGGCGGTGCCGCTGTCCGCTTCCTGCAGCGTGGCCAGCGTCCGCATCAGCGAGGACTTGCCGGCGCCGTTGGGACCGAGCAGGCCGAACATGCCGCGGGGAATATCGAGCGTCACACCCGCAAGGGCATGCACACCATTGGCGTAGGTCTTGGACAGCGCGCGGATCTCAAGCATGTGGACAGCTTCCCCTGGGCGATTGCTCGGTTATCCGCCCTATTCAGATAGGCTGCATCCGCCGTAAGTCATGGGTGCCTGGAGCGGGTCGCCCGCCAACGAGCCGCCAGCCACGAGACCGCCACGCATCCTGCGCCCGCGAGCAGCCACCCGGTTGCCGCGCGGCCCGCCGCCTGCTCGATCGCGCTCCACCATGCCGGCCCGAACAGGGTGCCCACTGCCAGGGCAGCGATGGCCAGCACGGCCAGCAGCACCCGCGACACCCAGCGCTCGATACCGGCGTCATGGCGGGCAATGCGCAGCGCGACATCGCGGGCGAAGCGCATTGGCGGCCCGCTCTGTGGTGCGGAGGCGATCGCCTCGGCGATGCGCAGGTAGTCGACGTCGTCCGGGCCGGCGCGCTGGCCGCTCAGGGCGGCGCGCAGGCCACGTTCCTGCGCCTGCCATTCCTCGGGGTCGATCCGGGGATCGTCTGCGGTGCTCATGCGGGCACTCCAATACGGGATTCCAGCAGCTCGCGTAGTCGCCTGCGGCTGCGGAACAGGTGGCTCTTGATGGTGCCTTCGGCGAGGTCGGTCAGGGTGGCGATCTCGGCGATGGAGATCTCTTCCAGATGATAGAGCGTGAGCAGGGTGCGCTGCAGCGGCGGCAACGCGTCGATCGCGGCGTGCAGATGGGCGTTGATGTCCTGCTCGCTGGTGTGCGCCTCCATATCGTGGCCGTCGCCGATCTGGTCGATCAACGCGGTACCGTCTTCGGTCACGCTGTTGTCCACCAGCGGAATGCGGCGTCGCTCCAGGTGACGCCTGGCGATCGAATAGGCGACCTGCGCCACCCAGGATTTCAGTGCGCTCTCGCCGCGATACTGATGCAGCGTCTGATGGATGCGAAGAAATGCTTCCTGGCACAGCTCGCGGGTGTCGTCCGGATGGCGGACCATGCGGTCGACCACGCGCCAGCACAGTCCCTGATACTCGCGCACCAGCTGCTCGAACGCCCCGGGCTGTCGCGACAGAATGGCGGCGACCAGGGCACGGTCGGCGTCGAGGCAGTCGGCAGGCGTGGGCGGCGTGTGCATGTCCCATAGGGATACGTCGAGTGCGCCATCGGTTGCAACCGGAGCCCGTGCAACCGATCCCGCCCCGGCCGTATCTCAGTGGACAAGCCCCTCCTCAACGGAACGTACGCACCATGGATTACAACCTGATTCTGCCCGTCGTCCTGATCCTCGGCATCGTGTATGCCATCAAGAGCGTGGTCGACGGCCACACCCGGCGACGGATCGTCGAAGCCCGCGGCTCGGAAGAGCTGGTGCGCTCGCTGCTGGCCGGCGACACCACCAAGCGGCGGCTGGCCGCGCTGCACTGGGGCTGCGTGATGCTGGCCCTGGCGCTCGGCTTCGGGCTGGTGGATGTCCTCGGCATCGACCGGGTCACGCCCGGGGCGATCGCGCTGCTGCTCGGTGCGACCGGGCTGGGCAATGTCGTGTACTTCGTGCTGGATCGTCGCTTGAAATAAGCCGACAGCGGTGGATGCTCAGCCGCGCAGCGAGGATTCCCGCAGCACCTGCTTCACCGCGATGCTCTGGCCTTCCACCGGCTGGCCTTCGATCAGTGCCAGCAGCTTTTCCACCAGCAGGTGCCCGGCCTGTTTGGTGTCCTGCTGCACGGTGGACAGCGGCGGGGACACCGAGGCGGCCAGCGGGATGTCATCGAAACCGGTGACGGCCACGTCCTCCGGGACGCGCAGCCCATGTTCGCGCAGGGCACGCATCGCGCCGATCGCGATCAGGTCGCTGGCCGCGCACAGCCCATCGATACGCTCGCCGCCTGCCAACAGCGCCTGGCAGGCATCGAAGCCGGACTGCTCGGTGGTGATCGCATCGTGCTGCAGCGACGGCTCGGCGGTGAGGCCGCGCACCCGCATCGCCTCGACGTGGCCGCGGTAGCGTTGCTCGAATTCGGGATAGTGGCTGGAGGCGTGGCCGACGAAGGCGATCCGGCGGCAGCCCTGGTCGAGCAGGTGGGCGGTGATGTCGAACCCGCCCTGGAAATTGTCGCTGCCGATCGAGACACCCGGCTGGTCGGGCAGGGACGCCCCCCAGCGCACGAAATGGGTGCCTTGCTCGACCAGCCGCTGCAGGCGCTCGCGCGACTCGTGGTAGTCGCCGTAGCCGAGCAGGATGATGCCGTCGGCCTTGTTGCTGTCCTCGTAATCGGCCTGCCAGTCGGTGGACAACTGCTGGAAGGAGACCAGCAGGTCGTAGCCGCGCAGCGCGCAGGCGCGCGTGATCGAGCCCAGCATGGCGTGGAAGAACGGGTTGATCAGCGAGTCGTCGTTGGTCGGGTCCTCGAAGAACAGCAGGGCCAGCGTGCCGGCATTGCGCAGGCGCAGGCTGGAGGCGTTCTTGTCGACCTTGTAGTTCAGCTCCCGGGCGATGGCCAGGATCCGCTGCCGGGTCTCGGCATTGACCATCGGGCTGCCGCGCAGCGCCCGCGACACCGTCGGCTGGGAGACGCCGGCCAGGTGGGCGATATCGAGGGAGGTGGCTTTACCGCGGATGGTCATTGCTGCAGGCGTGGGAACAGTGAAGGGACATCATGCCATGCGCCGCCTGGGCCGGGCCGGGCGGAGGGAGGGCCCCCGCGCCAGCGGCCAGCAGCCTGCGGGCCCAACCGCCGTCACCCTTGCGGCATATGGCTCGAGCAGGTTTCCGGTCGCTTCCGGCCGGAATTCCGACAGGGCCGGGGACGATGGCAATGATAAGATGGGCCGTTCTGGATTCCCCCAATTTCACCTGGGGCGGCCCCGCGTATCTGCAGCCTGTCCGGGGCTGTGATATGACTGCGGCCTGCCCTCGGACAACGGAAGAGCAACCCTATGGCGCGCGGCATCAATAAAGTCATCCTGGTCGGCAACCTCGGCAACGACCCGGACGTGAAGTACACCCAGGGCGGTATGGCGATCACCCGCATCAGCCTGGCCACCACCAGC
>Ga0160443_100361_pt1 | contig 38421 bp, 31 predicted proteins | sample HID1972I_E1MG_FD_108244 | JGI IMG/M metagenome (GOLD analysis project Ga0160443, IMG submission 108244) | Enriched pill bug-associated microbial communities from UW Madison campus, WI, USA - HID1972I_E1 MG | ecosystem: Host-associated > Arthropoda: Insects > Digestive system > Unclassified ... | reverse complement strand
CCGGCAAGGGCTGCGAAGAGCAGGCCGACGTCGAGGAAGTGGCCGAGTCGACCGTGATGTGCCTCAAGAGCACCGTGCCGGCGATCCTGCCGGGCGTGGTGTTCCTGTCCGGTGGCCAGAGCGATGAGCAGTCCACCGCGCATCTGAACGCCATGAACCAGATGGGCAACCTGCCGTGGCCGCTGAGCTTCTCCTACGGCCGCGCCATGCAGCAGGCCGCGCTGAAGCTGTGGGCCAAGGACACCAAGGCCAACGTCGCCAAGGCGCAGCAGACGATCTACGATCGCGCCAAGGAAAATGGCCAGGCCGCCCTGGGCAAGTGGAACGGCTGATTCACGCCTGACCGCCCCAACGAAAACGCCGGCCTCGTGCCGGCGTTTTTGTTTGTGGGAGACAGCGGTGCGCAGACGCACGTGTGCTCTGGCACGATGCGAATCACCTTCGTGTGGATGGATCCCATGTTCGTACGTCTCTGTGTCTCGCTGTGTGGGGTGTCATGGCTGCTGGGGAGCGCAGCGGCGCACGCATCGACGCCGCGTGGCTTCGATGTGCTGCACTACGATGTCGCGCTGGTGCCGGACATCGCCCACAAGCGCATCACCGGCCAGCAGACGCTGCGGTTCAACGCCAGGCAGGCGCTGCGCACGGTGACGCTGGACAGTGGCGCGCTCACCGTGACGGACGTGATGCAGGAGGATCGCGCGCTGGTCTTCGCGCAGCACGATGCGAAGATACAGATCACGCTGGCCGAACCGCTTCCGCCCGGAGACACCGCCAGCGTGACGATCCGCTATCACGGCGAACCGCCGTACGGTCTGGAGTTCGCCCCCGAGCGCGACGAGGTCTACACGATCTTCTCGACCAGTCAGTGGATGCCCTCGGTGGATGCCCCCGACGAGCGCGCCACGCTGGACCTGTCCGTGACCTTGCCAGCGGGCCTGCTGGCTGCGGGCACCGGGCGCGCGCTGCCGCTGCGCACGCTTGCCGATGGACGCATCGAACATCGCTGGCAGCTGGAGACGCCGATGCCGGCGTATGTCTATGGCTTCACGGCGGGGCGCTACCAGGAAGCGACGCAGCAGCATGGCGCCATCGCCTTGCGGTTCCTGTCCAGGGAGCGGTCGCCCGCGCAGCTGCAGCGCGTGTTCACCGCCACCGGTGGGATGCTCGATTTCTTCGCCGACCGCGCGGGCCTGCCGTATCGCGGCGACTATCAGCAGGCGCTGGTGGCCCGCACGATCGGCCAGGAATTGGCCGGACTGTCGCTGATGTCCGAGCACTACGGCCAGCAATTGCTGGAGGATTCCGGCCAGACCGCGTTGATGGCGCACGAGGCCGCGCATCAGTGGTGGGGCAACCGGGTGACCTGCGCCCGCTGGGAGCACTTCTGGCTCAACGAAGGCATGGCCAACTTCATGACCGCCGCCTACCTCCAGCAGGCGCAGGGCGAGGCGGCCTACCAGGCGCAGGTGACGATCTGGCGCACGCGGCTGGACGCGCTGCGTGCCAAGGGGGCGGATCACGCGCTGGTGTATCCGGACTGGAACGCGCCGACCGCCGATGACCGCGCGGTGGTGTACCAGAAGGGCGCCTATGTGCTGCACCTGCTGCGCGTCGAGATGGGCGAAGCCGCGTTCTGGCGCGGCATCCGTGACTACACGCAGGCCAACGACGGGCGCTCGGTGGTGACTGTCGATTTTCAGCGTGCGATGGAAACAGCGGCCGGCCGCTCATTGCAGCCGTTCTTTGCCCAGTGGGTCTATGGCGTGGGCTGACGCGTCAGTGCGCTGCCGCCGGCGGCATTCCCAACGCCAGCGGCGCGAAGATCGCCGAGGTTGACGGTTCGACCGGCTGACCCAGCGCGGCCAGCGCCGACTGGTAGGCCTTGTACGTCGCCGCGTTGTAGGCCACCAGGATGATCCGGCGCGGCTGGCGGTGCGAGCGCTGCCAGGTCAGGGTTTCGGTGGCGGCGATGTGGGCGGCCTGGTGCAGCGGATACCCGAACACCCCGCAGCTGATCGCCGGGAACGCGATCGATTCCACGTCCAGCTTTTCGGCCAACTGCAGCGATTTCCAGTAACAGTTGGCCAGCAGTGCGGGCTCATCGCGCAGGCCGTCCTGCCAGACCGGGCCGACGGTGTGGAACACATGCTTTGCCGGCAGGTTGAAGGCGGCCGTCTCGCGCACCTCACCGGTCGGGCAGCGCATGCCGGGGCGGATCTCCGGCAGGGCGCGGCAGGCTTCAAGCAGCTGCGGACCGGCCGCGCGATGGATCGCACCGTCCACGCCGCCGCCGCCCAGCAGGGATTCGTTGGCCGCATTGACGATCGCATCCACCGCCAGGGTCGTGATGTCGCCCTGCCACACTTCGATCTTCATGCGTACCGCTCCTTACTCACTGTTACCGGGTCCATACAACGGAATGACGTGCCTGACCTGCACGGTACCCGGCAGGACATCTAGGCTGTGTCATCGTCGTCTCAGGCAGTGCGACCCGGCGAACGCTGGCTGACCTTCACACGATGCCGCCGGATCGCTTCACCGCAGATGAAGCGCGCCAGGAAGCAGAACGCCCGCCGGTCAGGGCGGGCGTTCCGTTCATACGGACCAACGCGGGGATCAGGGCAGACCGGCCAGCCAGTCGTCGTCGGAGCCTTCGTTGATGTCGGCGAACAGCGGGGTGGAGAAGTAGCGCTCGCCGGTGTCGGGCAGCATCGCCAGGATCACCGATCCCGGCGCGGCCTTGGCGGCGATGTCCAGCGCGCTGGCGACGGTGGCGCCGGCCGAGATGCCCACGAAGATGCCTTCCTCGGCAGCGAGCCGGCGCGAGGTCTCGATCGCCCGCGCGTCATCGATGGTCAGCAGCTCATCGTAGACCCCGCGGTTGAGTACTTCCGGCACGAAATCCGGGGTCCAGCCCTGGATCTTGTGCGGCTTCCACTCATCGCCCTTGAGCAGGGCGGCGCCTTCCGGCTCGGTGGCGACGATGCGGGTCTCGGGTCGGGCGACCTTGAGCACTTCGCCGACGCCGGTCAGGGTGCCGCCGGTGCCCCAGCCGGTCACGAAGTAGTCCAGCCGCTTGCCGGCGAAGTCGCGCAGGATTTCCGGCGCCGTGGTGTTGCGGTGATAGGCGGGATTGGCCGGGTTGGCGAACTGGCTGGCCAGGAACCAGCCGTGTTCCTCGGCCAGTTCCTTCGCACGGCGGACCATGCCCGAGCCGCGCTCGGCGGCCGGGGTCAGAATCACCTTGGCGCCATAGGCGCGCATCAGCTTGCGGCGCTCGATCGAGAAGGTCTCGACCATCGTGGCCACGAACTTGTAGCCGCGCGCGGCCGCCACCATCGCCAGGGCCACGCCGGTGTTGCCGGAGGTCGCCTCTACGATGGTGTCGCCCGGCTTGAGCAGGCCCTTGGCTTCGGCGTCGAGGATGATCGCCAGCGCCAGGCGGTCCTTGACCGAGCCGCCCGGGTTGAACGACTCGACCTTGGCATACAGGGTGACGTGCTCGGGGGCGAGGCGGTGCAGGCGCACAACCGGGGTGTTGCCGATGGTGTCCAGGATGGAGTCGTACAGGGCCATGGGGATGCTCCGGAGAAGTCGTTGCCGCCCGGGGGCCGTGCGGCGGGGAAGGGTCGGGCGGGTGGCGGCGGCAGGCGCCTGGTCGCGGCCGGCCCGGGGTCGGTCAGACCGTACCGCTGGCATATGACCGCGCGAAATGACCTGATTACCTTCTTAAACAACGTTTGGTTATAAGCTGGTGACGGCATTTGCCCTACAGTCGGATGGCCCCCTCTCCATGCGCCGTATCGCCCGCCCATGACGCTGACCCAACTTCGCTACCTGGTCGCCATCGCCGACGCCGAGCTGAACATCACGCTGGCGGCGTCCCGCGTGCACGCCACCCAGCCCGGCCTGTCCAAGCAGCTCAAGCAGCTGGAGGATGAGCTCGGCTTCCTGCTGTTCGTGCGCAAGGGCCGCAGCCTGGAAGCGGTGACCCCGGCCGGCGTGGAAGTGATCGGCCGGGCCCGCGCCGTCCTCGGCGAAGCCAACAACATCCGCACCTACGCCGCCAACCAGCGCCGCGAAAGCCAGGGCCAGCTGGTGCTGACCACCACGCATACCCAGGCGCGCTTCGTGCTGCCGCCGGCGGTGGCGCGGATCAAGCAGGCCTACCCGCAGGTCAGCGTGCATCTGCAGCAGGCCGCGGAAAGCGATGCGCTGGACCTGCTCAGCCAGGGAGATGCGGACATCGCCATCATCAGCACCGCCGGCGGCGAACCCACGGCCGGCCTGGCCATTCCGCTGTACCGCTGGCGCCGGCTGGTGCTGGTGCCGCGCGGTCACGCGCTGGATCGCCCGGGTGCGGCGCCGGACCTGCAGGCGCTGGCCAGCCATCCGCTGATCAGCTACGAATCCTCCACCCGCGGCAGTTCTTCGCTGCAGCGCGCGTTCGCCAGTGCCGGACTGAGCCCGGACATCGCCTTGACCGCCCTCGATGCGGACCTGATCAAGACCTATGTGCGCACCGGCCTGGGCGTCGGGCTGCTCGCGGAAATGGCGGTCAACGCCAGTGATGAAGACCTGCGCGCGTGGCCCGCCCCGGCGCCGATCGACGAGTGCATCGCCTGGGCGGTGCTGCCGCGTGACCGCGTACTGCGCGATTACGCGCTGGAGCTGGTGCACGTGCTGGCCCCGCAGATCGACACCCGCGACCTGCGCCGGGTGATCGACGGCAACCAGGAGGCCAACTGGCCGTTGCCGCCGACCTGGGAGTCACTGACGCAGACCATCACCGTCTAACGACGGTGATGGCTGCCCGCGCATTCCACCTCTACCCCGCGCCGTTGGCGCGCCCCCTTCAACAGAAAGGGGCTTTTTTCCAGAGGGGTTGAGGGAGCGGTTGGCGCTTCGACAGCGCCGCTGCGACGGTTGGTCGCAGGGCGTCGGGCTGCCCTGCCAACGGTCGGGCGCTACCATGACGGGGTGAATGTCCGCCGTCGCCCGTATGCCGTCTTTCTGCAGCTTGCCTTCGTGGCGACGCTGCTGATGGCGCTGGCGCCGCTGGTCAGCCGCTGGCAGCAGGCCCATGCCGAGGCGCCGGTGATGCTGATGCCGACCGGCATGACCCACGCGCTGCCGGCGCTGCCGGATGCCCACGCCGGGCATGCCATGCCGCAGCACGACGCGCAACATCACGCCATGCAGCACGGCGACATGCAGCGCACGCCGATGAGCGAGCACGCCGGGCATGGTGACGCCTGCGAATACTGCATGATGGCCTCGCGCCTGATGCCGTGGCTGGCGGTCCTGATCCTGTTGTTGCCGGCGATGCCGGTCATCGCACCCCTCGTCCTGCGCGCAGTACCCACGCCGCGCAGCCTGCGCTGGCCGGCCCACGCCGCCCGCGGCCCGCCCGCGATCTCCTGAGACCACCGCCCTTCCTGCCCGCGTCGCCGTGATGGCGACGCGTGCCTGCGTGCTTTTCTGGAGTTCCACCATGAACGTTTCTTCCCGCAGCGCGGGCGCACTGACGCGCCTGTCTGTTTCCCTGTCGCTGGCCCTGGTTGCGTTGCCGCTGCAGGCCGCCGCCGACGACGCCCGCACCCTCGATACGCTGGTCGTCACCGCCACCGCGCCGTCCTCGCCACTGCACTGGGTCACCGATCCGCGCCTGCCGCGGCAGCCGGTCCCGGCCAGCGATGGCGCGGACTATCTGAAGACGGTTCCCGGTTTTTCCGCGATCCGCAATGGCGGCACCAACGGCGATCCGGTGCTGCGCGGCATGTTCGGCTCGCGCCTGAACATCGTCAGCAACGAAGGCAATCTGATCGGTGCGTGCCCCTCGCGGATGGACAACCCGCTGTCCTACATCGCGCCGGAAACCTTCGATCGGCTGACCATCATCAAGGGGCCGCAGAGCGTGCGCTGGGGCGCCGGTGCTTCCGCGGGCACGGTGCGCTTCGAGCGCGATACGCCGCGCTTCGACCAGCCGGGCATGGACATCAACGCCAGCGCGCTGGTCGGCTCGCGCAACCGCAACGACCAGGTGCTCGACCTCACCGCCGGCGCCTCGCCGGGCTATGTGCGCGTCAACGGCAACCGCTCCGAATCGGATGACTACAAGGACGGCAACGGCGACGTGGTCCCCTCCAGGTGGCGCAAGTGGAACAGCGACGTGGCCGTCGGCTGGACGCCCGATGCCGATACCGTGCTGGAACTCTCGGCCGGCACCGGCGATGCGATCGCGCGCTACGCCGGTCGTGGCATGGACGGCGCCTCGTTCAAGCGCACCAGCTACGCCGCTCGTTTCGAAAAGGGCAACCTGCCGGGTGCGTGGGACAAGCTGCAGGCGAACCTCTACTACAACGACGCCGACCACGTGATGGACAACTACACGCTGCGCACGCCGAACCCGGCCAGCAGCATGCCGATGCCGATGGCGTCCAACGTCGATCGCCGCACCACCGGGGGCCGTATCGCCTCGGAATGGCGCTGGCAGGACATCGCCATCGTGGCCGGCGTGGACGCGCAGGACAGCCGTCACCGCAGCCGCAATGGGATGGGGCGCAACGTGTACCGGCAGCAGCCGTGGCGCACGGATGCGCGCTTCGAAAACCTCGGCGCGTTCACCGAGATCACCCTGGGCGAGGGCACCGCACAGCGTTGGGTGGGTGGCCTGCGCATGGACCGTGCCGAGGTAAAGGACGCGCGCGCCACCAGCGGCATGATGGCGATGCCCAATCCCACCGCCGGGCAGACCCGCCGCGAGAACCTGGGCAGCGGCTTCGTCCGCTTCGAGCGGGACATCGCGCCCGCCCTGACCTGGTATGCGGGTGTCGGCCACAGCGAGCGCATGCCCGACTACTGGGAGCTGTTCTCGCCGGACCTCGGCCCGGCCGGCGCGGTGAATGGGTTCACCGGCGTGCAGCCGGAGCAGACCACCCAGCTCGACCTGGGACTGCAGTACCGCACCGATCGCCTCAATGCCTGGGTCTCGGCCTATGCCGGGCGCATCCAGGACTACATCCTCTTTACCTACCGCGACGGCGGCATGATGGGCAGCACGAGCCAGGCCAGCAATGTGGATGCGCGGATTGCCGGCGCCGAGGCGGGCGCGGAGTGGCAGGTGGCGCAGCAGTGGAAACTCGGCGGCACGCTGGCCTACGCCTGGGGCGAGAACCGCAGCGACGGACGCGCGCTGCCGCAGATGCCGCCGCTGGAAGCCCGGCTGAGCACGGCGTGGGAAGGCGAGCGCTGGTCCGTCGGTGCGCTGGCCCGTGCGGTCTCCCGCCAGGGGCGGGTCGCCGCGGGGCAGGGTAACGTGGTCGCCCGCGATCTGGGGCCCAGTGCCGGCTTCGCCACCGTGGCCTTGAACGCGAGCTACCGGTTCAACGCGGCGCTGCTGCTCAGTGCAGGGGTCGACAACGTGTTCGACCGCGCCTACAGCGAGCACCTGAACCTCGCCGGCAGCGCCGATTTCGGCTTCCCGGCCGATCCGGTGCGGATCAACGAGCCCGGCCGCACCGCCTGGCTCAAAGTGAACTATCGGTACTGAGCATGACGGCCGGGCGGGGCGTTCATGCCTCGCCCGGCGCCTGCTGCACCAGCCACGACAGGGCAGCAGGGTGGCGCGCGCTTCGACATGTGCCGATACATGGCGATACACGCCTGCTGCCGCCCAGCACGAAAGGGCTTTCGCCCGTCACCGGAAGATGTGAAGACCCCGGTAAACGCTTGGCACATATGCCCCGGCTCGACCCCTCTATACACTCGGCGGTCGAGAAACAACCGGGATTGCATTACATGTTGGGACGCATCGCAGCGCGCTTCGCCGCTGGCATCGCCTTGGTCGCATTGGCAGGGTGTGGCAGTAAAGACGAGGCCGCTCGCCGGCAGGCAGACGCCGTACCGGTCACCACCCAGGTGGTGCAGACCTCGGCATGGAGCGACACCCTGCAGGCGCTGGGCACCGCCAAGGCGCGCGAGTCGGTGACGATCACCGCCAAGGTCAGCGAAATCATCGAGACGGTCCACTTCGAGAGTGGCCAGCAGGTCAGCGCCGGCACGCCGCTGGTGACCCTGCGCGGTCAGGCCCAGGAAGCGGCCCTGCTGCAGGCCCAGGCGACGTTCCTGGAAGCGGACCAGCTGTACAAGCGCCAGCGCGAACTCGCCGCCCAGCAGCTGGTGGCCAGCTCCACCCTGGATACGCAGCGCGCCATCCGCGATGCCGCCGATGCACGCGTGCGTGAGATGCAGTCGGATATCGGCGATCGCCGCGTGCGCGCGCCGTTCGCCGGCGTGCTCGGCATCCGCCAGGTCAGTGCCGGTTCGCTGGTCACCCCGAGCACCACGATCACCACGCTGGACGACATCGAGCGCATGCACGTGGACTTCCAGGTGCCCGAAGCCGAGCTGGCCTCGCTGAGCACCGGCGACAAGGTCAACGCGACCAGCGTGGCCTATCCGGGCCGCAACTTCGAAGGCCAGGTCGCCACCATCGATACCCGGGTTGATCCGGGCACGCGCGCGGTCACCGTGCGCGCCGACTTCATCAACGCCGATCACGCCCTGCGCCCGGGCATGCTGCTGGATGTGCGGATGTTCCGCCCCGAGCGCCAGGCGCTGGTGATCCCGGAGATCGCGGTGGTCCAGGTCGGGCGCGATTCCTATGTGTTCCGGGTGGCCAAGGACGACATCGTGGAGCGCGTGGACATCACCGCCGGCGCGCGTCGCAGTGGCGTGGTCGAAATCCGCGACGGCCTCACCGCCGGTGACCGCATCGTGGTGGACGGCACCGGCAAGCTGCGCCCGGGCCTGAAGATCCAGGCGGAGGAGGCTGCACCGGTCAGGCCGGCGGCGCCGACGACGGCCGAACCGGATACCGCCGGATGAAACTCTCCGACGTTTCCATCCAGCGGCCGGTGTTCGCCGTGGTGATGAGCCTGCTGCTGGTCGTGCTGGGCTTCATGTCGTTCACCCGCCTGACCCTGCGTGAGCTGCCTGCCATCGATCCGCCGATCGTGTCGGTCTCGGTGGATTACACCGGTGCCTCTGCGGCGGTCATCGAAAGCCGCATCACCCAGGTGCTGGAAGATGCCCTGGCCGGCATCGAAGGCATCGACACCATCAACGCGCGCAGCTCCAACGGGCGCTCGCAGGTCAGCATCGAGTTCACCTCCAACCGCGATATCGAAGCAGCCGCCAACGACGTGCGCGATGCGGTCAGCCGCGTCGCCGACCGCATGCCCGAAGAGGCGCGGCCGCCGGAAATCGCCAAGGTCGAGAGCGATGCCGATCCCATCATCTGGCTCAACATGAGCTCGACCTCGATGGACACGCTGGAGCTGAGCGACTACGCCGACCGCTACATCGTCGACCGTTTCTCCAGCCTGGATGGCGTGGCGCAGGTGCGCATCGGCGGCCGCCAGCGCTATGCGATGCGGATCTGGCTGGACCGCGACCAGCTCGCCGCGCGCGGCCTGACCGTGGGCGACGTGGAAAGCGCGCTGCGCAGCGAGAACGTCGAACTGCCGGCCGGCCGGATCGAATCCGCCGACCGCGATTTCACCCTGCGCGTGGAGCGCAACTACGTCAAACCCGAGGACTTCGCCGGGATCCCGCTGGGCAAGGGCGCCGACGGTTACGTGGTGCGCATGGGCGATGTGGCCAAGATCGAACTGGCCTCGTCCGAACGCCGCGCCTACTACCGCAGCAACGGCGAGCCGAACATTGGCCTGGGCATCGTCAAGACCTCCACCGCCAATGCGCTTGATGTCGCCCGCGAAGCGCGCGCCGAAGCCGAGCGGATCAGCAGCACGCTGCCGGAGGGTACGCGCATCTTCGTCGCCTTCGACAACACCACCTTCATCGAAGCCGCCGTCGATCGCGTCTACGCCACGCTGGTGGAGGCGATGCTGCTGGTGCTGGCGGTGATCTGGCTGTTCCTGGGCAGCTTCCGCGCGGCCCTGATTCCCGCGGTGACGGTGCCGGTCTGTCTGATCGCCGCCTTCATCGCGCTGTATGCGTTCGGTTTCTCGATCAACCTGCTGACCCTGCTCGCGCTGGTGCTGTGTATCGGCCTGGTGGTGGATGACGCCATCGTCGTGGTCGAGAACGTGCAGCGCCGCATCGATCTGGGCGAGCCGCCGCTGGTCGCCTCCAAGCGCGGCACCACCCAGGTGGCGTTCGCGGTGATCGCCACCACGGCGGTGCTGGTCGCGGTGTTCCTGCCGGTCGGCTTCCTGGAAGGCAATACCGGTCGGCTGTTCCGTGAGCTGGCCGTGGCATTGGCCGCGGCGGTGGCGCTGTCGGCGTTCGTGTCGTTGACGCTGACCCCGATGATGGCCTCCAAGCTGCTCAAGCCGCATACCGGCCAGGCACCGAAGGGCCTGCACGGGGTGATCAACCGCAATCTGGATCGCCTGTCGGCGGCCTACGGGCGCTTCCTGGAAGCGCACGTGACCCGCACCTGGCTCTACATCGTGGTGATGATCCTGTCGCTGCTGGCCAGCGCGCTGCTGCTCAAGGTGCTGCCCTCCGAACTGGCCCCGGCCGAAGACCGCGGCTCCTTCCAGATCATGATCGATGGCCCGGAGGGCGCTGGTTTCGACTACACGGTCGGCCAGGTCCAGCAGGTCGAGAAGATCGTCTCCGGTTTCGTCGGCGAGGACGAGCCGATCGTGCGCGCCAACCCGCGCGTGCCGGGCGGCTGGGGCTCCAGCGAAGAAATGCATACCGGCCGCATCAGCGTGTTCCTGCAGCCGTGGCGCCAGCGCGATGTCTCCACGCCTGACGTAGCCGCCGAGCTGCAGACCCACCTCAATGATCTGCGCGGCGTGCGTGTGCGCACCCAGGTCGGTGGCGGCCTGGTCCGCAGCCAGGGCCAGCCGTTCCAGATCGTGCTCGGTGGCCCGGAGTACGAAGAAATCGCGCAGTGGCGTGACCGCATGCTGCTGCGCATGGCCGACAACCCCGGCCTGGTCGGCGCGGACTCGGACTACAAGGAAACCCGCCCGCAGATGCGCGTGAACATCGACCGCCAGCGTGCGGCCGATCTGGGCGTGTCGGTCACCGCGATCGGCAGTGCGCTGGAAACCATGATGGGCTCGCGCCGCGTCACCACCTTCGTCGACAACGGCGAGGAGTACGACGTGCTGGTCCAGGCCGGCCGCGAAGGGCGCGCCTCGCCGGCCGACCTGGCCGCGATCCGGGTGCGCGCCAGTGGTGGCGAGCTGGTGCCGCTGTCCAACCTGGTCACGCTCAGCGAGGTGGCCGAAGCCGGCAGCCTCAACCGCTTCAACCGCCTGCGCTCGATCACCATCAACGCCGGCCTGGCGCCGGGCTATCCGCTGGGCGAGGCGATCGCCTGGGCCCAGCAGGTGGCCAGCGAGGAGCTGCCGCAGCACGCGCAGGTCAGCTGGAAGGGCGAATCGCGCGAGTACCAGAACGCCGGCAGCGCCGTGCTGCTGACCTTCGCGATGGCCCTGCTGGTGGTGTTCCTGGTGCTGGCCGCGCAGTTCGAGAGCTTCATCCATCCGCTGGTGATCATGCTGACCGTGCCGCTGGGCGTGCTCGGTGCGCTGCTGGGGCTGTATGTCAGCGGCGGCACGATCAACCTGTTCAGCCAGATCGGCATCGTGATGCTGGTCGGCCTGGCGGCCAAGAACGGCATCCTGATCGTGGAGTTCGCCAACCAGCTGCGCGACGAGGGCCGCAACGTGCACCAGGCCATCGTCGAATCGGCGATGGTGCGCCTGCGCCCCATCCTGATGACCTCCATCGCCACCGTGGTCGGTGCGATCCCGCTGGTGGTGGCCGGGGGCCCCGGCTCGGCCAGCCGCGGCACGATCGGCGTGGTGGTGATCTTCGGCGTGACCGTGTCCACCTTCCTGTCGCTGTTCGTGGTGCCGGCGTTCTACTCGCTGCTGGCGCCGTATACGCGCTCGCCGGAAGCGGTGGCGCGCGAACTGGCCCGCCAGGAAGCCGAAACCCCCTCCGTGGGCGGCCATGCCTGACCGGAATGGGCGGCATTGTCGCCCATTCATCGAAATTGCCACTACGCAGCCCGGCGCGGATCGTGGAGAATCGACCGGGTCCCAGCCGACGGGGACGTTCCTTTTGTTTCCGCCGACTGGAGAGAGCGCGTGGAAGAAGTAGTCAGTTTCATCAACGGGATCATCTGGAGCAAAGCTCTGATCTTCCTGTGTCTTGCCGCAGGCCTGTACTTCAGCGCCCGCACCCGTTTCATGCAGATCCGCGGCTTCGTGGAGATGTGCCGGCTGACCGTGCAGGGGGAGAAATCCGACGCGGGCGTATCCTCGTTCCAGGCGCTGGCCATGTCCATGGCCGGGCGCATGGGCATCGGCAACATCGCCGGCGTGGCCACTGCGATCGCCTTTGGCGGCCCCGGTGCGATCTTCTGGATGTGGGTGATGGGCTTCCTGGGGGCCTCCACGTCCTACGTGGAATGCACCCTGGCGCAGATCTACAAGACCAAGGATGCCGAAGGCCGCTACCGCGGTGGCCCGGCGTATTACATCGAAAAGGCCATGGGCCTGAAGTGGTACGCGCTGGCCTTCGCCGTGGCGACCATCATCGCCGCCGGCTTCCTGATGCCGGGCGTGCAGGCCAATGCCATCGCCGACAGCATCATCAATGCCTGCCGCGGCGGCGCCCTGTGCGGGCCGCTGGATGGCCAGTTCATGGGCCTCGAATCCGTGCAGGCGCTCAAGCTGGGCATCGGCATCGTGGTCGCGCTGCTGCTGGCCGTGGTGATCTTCGGCGGCGTCAAGCGCATCGCCAACTTCGCCGAGGTGGTGGTGCCGTTCATGGCAGCGGCCTTCATCCTGATGGCGATCGTCATCATGATCATCAACTACGACCGCGTGCCGGACATGTTCCGCACCGTGTTCAGCAGCGCCTTCGGTGCACATGCGGCGTTCGGCGCGATGATGGGCCTGGCGGTGGAGTGGGGCGTCAAGCGCGGCATCTACGCCAACGAGGCCGGCCAGGGTACCGGCCCGCACGCGGCGGCCGCGTCGGAGGTGTCGCACCCGGCCAAGCAGGGCTACGTGCAGGCCTTCGCGATCTACTTCGACACCATGATGGTGTGCACCGCCACCGCCTTCCTGATTCTGGCCGCGGGCACCTACAACGTGTATTCGCCGGTGCCGGGCGGCGCCCCCGTGTTCGCCGGCCTGGCCGGTGTGGCCGAAGGCGCGGGCTATGCGCAGGCCGCGGTGGAAACCGTCATTCCGGGCTTCGGCGCAGCCTTCGTGGCGATTGCGATCTTCTTCTTCGCCTTCACCACGATCATGGCCTATTACTACATGGCCGAAACCAACCTGACCTACGTCAACAACAACGCCAAGCGTCCGCTGACCGTGCTGCTGCTGCGCCTGGGCATCATCGGCATGGTGATCTTCGGCGCGTTCCACAATGCCGGCATGGCGTGGGCGCTGGGCGACATCGGCGTGGGCCTGATGGCCTGGTTGAACATCATCGCGATCCTGATCGTGCAGAAGCCGGCGATGCTGGCCCTGCGCGACTATGAGCGTCAAAAGAAGCTCGGCCTGGATCCGACCTTCGACCCCGATGCCCTGGGCATCAAGAACGCCGATTTCTGGCGTACCCGCAAGCTGGAGCTGTCCCGTAGTGAATGATCCCTGGAAGAATGCGCGCCGTCCGTCCTCGCGGCCGCCGCGCGCCACGCCACTGCCGCCGCGCGAAGGTGGCACGCCGCCGCCGCCCGGCCGTGGCAACGACGAGCTGCGCCTGTACGGCTGGAATGCCGTGCAGGCCCTGTTCGAGCGCCGCCCGCAGGCGCTGCGCAAGCTGTACCTGACCGAGGCGCTGATCCCGCGCATGCAGCCGGTGCTGAAGTGGTGCGTCGCCAACCGCGTCGGTTACCGCGTGGTGGAAGACGGCGATCTGAACAAGCTCGCCGCGACCACGCATCACGAAGGCCTGGTCGCCGACGTGCTGCGCGCGCCGATGCTGGCGTTGGAGGAGTGGCTGGCCACGCTGCCCGCCGACGCGCCGGTGCTGGCGCTGTGGCTGGATGGCGTCGGCAATCCGCACAACTTCGGCGCGATCCTGCGCTCGGCCGCGCATTTCGGTGTGGCCGGGCTGCTGCTGCCGCCGGGCGCGACGTTGGCGTTGTCCGGTGCCGCCGCGCGCGTGGCCGAAGGCGGCGCCGAATCGGTACCGCTGGTGCGGCTGCCGGCACTGCCCGAGGCGATGGCACAGCTGCGTGCCGCCGGCTTGAGCCTGGCCGCCACGCTGGTGGAGGGCGGCGATGATCTGTTCGCCAGCACGCTGCCGGCGCGCCTGGTCTACGTGATGGGCGCCGAAGGCGAAGGCATGGACCGCGAGCTGGCGCAGGCGTGCGATCACCAGGTGTCCATCCCGGGCACGGGTGCGGTGGAAAGCCTCAACGTCGCCTCGGCGACGGCAGTGTTGCTGGCGCAGTGGTTCGGACGCAGTCGCGTCTGACCCGTGCGTGCGTTTTCGGGGAGAGCGCGGCGTCATTCGCGCCACCCACGGTGTGATCGGTTTCACCGAAATCGTCGTGACTACATCGCTTTCGGATTAATCGCATAGTGCACGCAGTGAAAACTGCGCACAGTGCCGGGTGGACGCTGTGCTGCGTGGGTGAGGAGAGACACCCCCGCAGCGCGGCGATCCGCTTGTCCGGACCGCGAAGGTCTAGCGGCGCTCACCGCGTGGGGTGTGACGTTATCCCGGTAGCCCGGTCGCAATGCGACCGGGCTTTTTTTTGTACCGACCAACGGTCGGTACCTACTATTTGCCAACGGTCGGTACCTGCCATTTGCCAATGTCAGGTACCTGCCTGTCGGGATTACTCGCCCGGCGGCGTGGTCGGCTTGGCTTCGCTGCCGAAGCTGCCCTCGGCCTCGGCGGCGAGATAGGCGAACACGGTATACGCCGCTACGTTCTGCGCCAGGGCGGCGGGGTCGATCTTGTCGAGCGTGTCGTCCGCGGTGTGGTGCAGGTGGAAGTAGTCGCTGCCATCCTGTGCCAGCCACGCCCACGCGCCACCCTTGGCCGCCAGCGGACCCACGTCCGGGCCCGGGCCGCCCTTGTCGGCGGCGTACTCGATGCCGAGCGGCTTGAGCACCTCGGCGATCTGGCGGGTGGCCTCGCGCGAGTTGGCCGGGTTCGGTGAGCCGGTGTTGAAGGCGTAGATGCGGCCCGCGCCGAAATCGCTCTCGGCCGCGAGCTGGTGCAGCACCACATCCTTGGCGTGCGCTTCGGCGTACGCCTTGCCGCCATACAGGCCCTGCTCCTCGTTGGCGAAGGCGATCACGCGGATGGTGCGCTTCGGCGCCTGCTTGAGCTGGCCGATCAGATGGCCGGCGGCCATGGTGATGCCCACGCCGGCGCCGTCATCGACCGCGCCGGTGCCCAGGTCCCAGGAATCGAGATGGCCGCCGATCACCACCACTTCCTTGGGCAGGCTGCGCCCGGTGATCTCGCCGATCACGTTGTACGAGGTCGCCTTGCCGTCCCAGCCGCAATCCAGGCTGAGCCTGAGCGTGGTGCTGCCCAGCGCGACCAGGCGCGCCAGCTGGTTGGCGTCCGGCACCGACAGCGCTGCGGCCGGCACCGGGGTCAGGCCGTCATCGAAGCGGGTGATGCCGGTATGCGGCACGCGATGCGAGTCGGTACCGGCCGAGCGCATCACGAAGCCGATCGCACCCTTGCGGATCGCCTCGGATGGACCCTTGCTGCGCACCGCGCCGCCGTTGCCGTAGTCGCGGCCATCGCGATAGGCGGTCATCTGGTAATCGACGAAGGCGATCTTGCCCTTCAGCGAACCTGCCGGCGCGGCCTGCAGCGCGGCGAGGTCGGCGAAGCGCACGACTTCAGCCTCCACCGTGCCGCCTGGGCTGCCGCCGAGGGCGGTGATGGTCAGCGGCTGGGCATGCTTGCCGATCACTTCGGCGAGCTCACTGCGGCGCTCCCACTTGGGGAAGGTGACCGGCTCGGTCCAGACCTTGTCAAAGCCCAGCGACTTGAACTTGGCCACCGCCCACGCGACGGCGCGTGCATCGGCCTCGCTGCCGGCGATGCGCGGGCCGATTTCGGTGGTCAGCGATTCGACCACCTTCCAGCCGGTATCGTCCTTGAGGGCCTGCTCGCGCAGCTCGGCAGCGGTGGCCAGCGACTTGGGCGGCAGCGTGGTGATACCGGTCGCCGCGAACGCGGGCGCGGCCAGCAGGGCGAGGGAAGATGCGATGGCAAGGACGCGGCGACGCATGGACGAACTCCGGAAACGGGGCGGAAGCGTCCGAGCTTACCAGCCTGCCCGGCGCGCACATGGGCGGTAGGTCATGCTCCGGCGAATGCTGTTTTCCAAAAGCGAAAACCCCGCCGGAGCGGGGCTTTCGATGGGGAGTGCCGACCGCTGGCCGGCTCCGCGCGATGCAGGATTTCCGTGGAGCCGGCCAGCGGCCGGCACTACCGTTTCCGTGCTGCCGGCCAGCGGCCGGCACTACCGTTTCCATGCTGCCGGCCAGCGGCCGGCACGACCGGTGTTGCTGCCTCAGTGCTTCAGGTTGTCGCGGATTTCGCGCAGCAGCAGCACTTCTTCGCTCGGCGCCGCCGGGGCGGCCGGCTCGGCCTGCTTCTTGCGGGCCAGGCGGTTGATGAACTTCACGACCATGAAGATCGCGAAGGCCACGATCACGAACTGCACCACGGTGTTGAGGAAGTCGCCGTAGCCGATCACCACTGCCGGAATCTCCTTGCCATCGGCGGCGATCCGGGCCGGTGCCAGGGTCCAGGCCAGCTCGGAGAAGTCCACGCGTCCGATCACCCAGCCCAGCGGCGGCATGATGATCTTGTCCACCAGCGCGGTGACGATCTTGCCGAACGCCGCGCCGATGACCACACCGACCGCCAGGTCGATGACGTTGCCACGCATGGCGAATTCTTTGAACTCAGTCAGTACACCCATCGGGCTCTCCTGTCGTAGTGGGGAATCAAATGACGTCGCAGCGTAACGCAGCCACTGTCATCCGGCGATGACGCCATGGCGCTCGGCCACGTTTTCCAGGCGCGCGCTGAAACGGTCGCCCGGCTTCAACGCGGCCACGCCCGACGGCGTGCCCATGAACACCAGATCGCCCGCGCGCAGCGCCCACAGCTTGGACAGCTCATGCAGGATTTCCGGTACGTTCCAGATCATCTGGTCCAGCAGCGATTGCTGGCGCACTTCGCCATTGATCTCCAGCGACAGGTTCAGCGCGGCCAGATCACCGACTTCGCCGGCCGGCACCAGTTCGCTGACCGGAGCGGACTGATCGAAGCCCTTGGCCGGATCCCATGGATGGCCCTTGGCCTTGGCCTGCGCCTGCAGGTCGCGGCGGGTCAGGTCCAGGCCGACGCCATAACCGAACACCAGCGCTTCGGCCTGGTCGACCGGCAGCTCGCCGGCGGGCGCGTCCTTGCCGATGGCCACCACCAGCTCCACCTCGTGGTGAAGGTCCTGGGTGGCGAGCGGGTAGGGGATCACATCGTCATGGCCGACCACGATCGCATCGGCCGGCTTGCTGAAGAACATCGGGCGGCCGCGATCATCGGCGGACGGCACCGCTGCACCCATTTCGCGCGCGTGATCGGCAAAGTTGCGGCCGACACAGTAGATGCGACGCACCGGGAAGGTACCGCCACCGGCGACCGGAATGCGGGGCTGCTCGGGCGTTGGGATTACATCGGTCATGCGTGCGTCCTGTGGAGAGGTTTCGCCGCAGTCTAGAGCGTTTTTCCGGTCCCACAAACAGCAACGGCCGCGCAGGGCGCGGCCGTCATCAGGAGGGGAGCGCGTCGATCAACGCGACATCGGCAAGGCCTGCTTGCGGACCACGCGGTATTCACCGTCCACGACCTGCGACGGAGCGGTGCGCGCATTCTTGCGCTGGGCGAGCAGCTTCCATGCGAGACCGGCGATGATCATCGCCGCGCCCACGAACACACCGACGAACACCAGCGCGGCCAGGATCGCCAGGCCCAACAGACCGACCGCGACGCGCACCAGCGGATGGCGCGGCTTGCGCGGCGCGAACAGGGCACGGAACTGGTTGAACTGGAAGATGCGGCTGTACATGGCACTCTTTTTGGCTGAGGTCAGCAGTGGATGAGTATCCGTGCTGGCTTTTGTCATTGAGTGAAAAAGTCGTTAAACGTACCGCGCGTTCATTGCAAATCAATGACTTGTATTCATCCGGGAGCCAGTGACATGAGTGCGTGAGACACTGTGCCTCCACTGCCCCTTACCTGGATGCCATGTCCGTTCCCGAGACCACCTCCACTGCCCTGATTGCCCTGGACGCCTTGGCCGACGGGGGTTTCGCCGAAACCGATGCCAGCATCGACGGCGACAGCGAATCGGTGGTGCTGTACCGCGAGGGCGACGAGGTGCGCGCCTGGCTGAACATCTGCCCGCACGCGGGCCGTCGGTTGGACTGGTCGCCGGGGCAGTTCCTGAAAAGCAGGGAAGGGCACCTCGTCTGCGCAGCGCATGGCGCGTCGTTCTCGCTGGACAACGGCGACTGCGTGGCCGGCCCGTGCCGCGGCGATCGCCTGCGCACGGTGCCCGTGCAGGTGCGCGACGGCCAGGTCTGGCTGGGGTGACAATAACCGGCGGGTCGCCAACCCACGGGTAGGTAGCGACCGTGGGTCGCTACGCCTCCGGGGTGTCGGTCGCACCCGACCGGTAGTGCCGGCCGCTGGCCGGCTGCTCTTGATGGCCAATCGTACGTGGGGCCGGCCAACGGCCGGCACTACCCGGGGCATCCGGCGAGCCGGCCAGCGGCCGGCACTACCTGGGGCATTCCGGGGGCCGGCCAGCGGCTAGAACATCAGGTTGATCATCAGCACCACCACCGCCGTATAGATCAAGGACAGCGGGGCGCCGACGCGCCACAGCTCGCGCGGAGTGTAGTTGGCCGGGCCGGTGATCATCGAAATCACCGGGTTCGAGGCGGTCATCAGGTTGTTGGAGGCCGACAACGCCACGATCAGCGCGAACGCGGTGGGACTGCCACCGGCGGCCAGCGCCAGGTTCACCGCGATCGGCACCATCACGATGGTCGCGCCCACATGGCTGATCACCAGCGAGAACATCGTGGTCAGCAAGGCCAGCGCGATCTCCAGCACCCACACCGGGATGCCGGTCGGCAGGCGGTCGATGGTGTGGCCGGCGATCCACGCCGCCGCGCCGCTGCTGTCCATCGCCCAGCCGAGCGGAATCAGCCCCGCCATCATGAACACGGTTTTCCAGTTGATCGAGGCGTAGGCCTCGTCCATGCGCAGCACGCCGGTCAGCAGCATGCCGGCCACGCCGGTCATCAGGGTCAGCGCTACCGGCAGCTTGGAGGTCAACGCGATCAGGATGGTGAGCGCGAAGATGCTCATCGCGATCTTGAACTTGTGCGGCCGCTGCTCACCCTTCGGGTAGTCGGTCACCACGACGAAATCGCGGCTCTTGGCCGCCTGCGCCAGGTCGGTCCAGATGCTGTGGAAGACCAGCATGTCGCCCGCGCGCAGCGCTACGTTGCGCACGTCCTCGCGGATCACCTGCTTGTCGCGGTTGATCGCCAGCAGGCTGATGCCGCGCTGCTTGCGCAGGCGCAGGTCCGAGGCGCTCTTGCCGATCACGTCCGAGGTCGGCGGCACCACCGCTTCGGAAATGCCGGCGCGGCTCGGGTTGAACAGATCGCCCAGGTGCTTCAGGCGCGAGGACATCCGCAGGAACTGGTTCTGTGCGAAATCGCTGACCTGCTGGCGCGCGCCCATCACGCCGAGCACGCTGCCGACCCAGATCCGCATCTCGGCCGGCGGGGCCAGGCGGGTGTCGTTGCCGGTCTTGAGCGCCAGCAGCAGCGGCGCATCGTGCACGTTCTCGGCCTCGCCCAGGGTCATGCCGACCAGAGGGCTTTCGGCGGTGACCACCAGCTCGAACACATCGCCTTCGATGCCATAGGTCTTGGCGAAGTAACTTTCGGTACGCGACGGGGTGACGCCGTCGTTGGCCAGCGTCTCTTCCTCGACCAGCTTGCGGTCGCCGAAGTAGCGGAAATACAGCAGCGAGGCGATCAGCAGGGCCACGCCGATCGGCAGCGGCGCGAACATGCGCAGCGGCTCGATGGTGGCCAGGCCGGAGGGCAGGTTGTTGTTGGCCGAGGCCAGCAGATCGTTGAGCAGGATCAACGGCGAGTTGCCGACCATGGTCAGCGCGCCGCCCATCACGATCGCGGCGGCGATCGGCAGCAGCAGGCGCTGCAGGGTCAGCCCGGTGCGCGCAGCCAGGCGCGAAGCGACCGGCAGGTACAGCGCCATCACCGAGGGATTCTGCATGAACGAAGAGTTCAACCCGGCGATCGCGGTGGTCATCATCAGCAGGCGCGTTTCCACGCCGTGCCCGCGCCGCAGCAGCCATGCCGCCAACCGGTTCAGTGCCCCGGTGCGGTCCAGGCCCGCGCCGAGGATGGTGGTGGCGATGATGCTCATCACCGCGTTACCGGAGAAACCGCCGAAGATCTCCTCCGGCGCGATCAGCCCGGTGACACCGAGCACCACCAGCACCACCAGCGCCACCACGTCGGCGCGGATGCGCTCGAACAGGAACATCGCCATCGTGAAGCCGACCAGCCCGAGAACGAGCTTCATGTCGGTAGTCAGCGTCAGCGCGGTATCCATGGGGTGGCGCGGTTCCTAGTGGGATCAGGTGCGGTCGTACAACAGGTCCCACACGCCATGGCCAAGTTTCTGGCCACGGGTTTCGAAATGGGTCTGCGGACGCCATTCCGGACGCTCGACCTGGCCGCGCGGACCGGCGCGGTTGGTCAGCCCGGCCGTGGCGTCGAGCACCTCCCACATCTGCTCGGCATAGTCTTCCCAATCCGTGGCGCAGTGCAGGCGGCCACCCACGCGCAGCTTGCGCACCAGCAGCGCGGCAAAGCCGGGCTGGATCAGGCGACGCTTGTTGTGGCGCTTCTTGTGCCACGGGTCCGGGAAATAGATGCGCACTTCATCCAGCGCGCCATCGGCGATTTCCTTCTCCAGCACCTCCACGGCATCGTGGTGGTACAGGCGCACGTGGTCGGCGTTGTCGTCTGCCAGGGCATTGAGCAGGCGGCCCACGCCGGGCGCGTGCACTTCCAGGCCGATGTAATCACGGCTGGGATCCTGCTGCGCGGCGAAGCGCAGTGCGGCACCGTTGCCGAAGCCGATTTCCAGAACCTTGTGCGCATCGCGCCCGAAGGTGGCATCGAGATCGCGCGGCTCACCGGTGAAGTCCAGCCCGAAGCGCGGCCAGCGGTCATCGAACGCACGCTGCTGGGCGGGGGTGAAGCGGCCCTGGCGCAGCACGAAACTGCGGACCTCGCGGCGGCCTTCGGTGATGGTGAAGGGCTTAGGCGGTGCCTTGGCACCGGCGCTGTCGAAAGGATTGGTCATCAGCCGATCAACCCGTCGATCGGCGAAGAGGCACTGGCGTAGCGCTTGCGTGGAATGCGCCCGGCCAGGAAGGCTTCGCGACCCGCTTCCACGGCCTTGCGCATCGCGCTGGCCATCAACACGGGATTGCGCGCGCCGGCGATGGCAGTGTTCATCAGCACGCCATCGCAGCCCAGCTCCATCGCGATCGCCGCATCGGAGGCGGTGCCCACGCCGGCATCGACGATGATCGGCACCTTGGCGTCTTCGATGATCTGCAGCAGGTTGTACTTGTTCTGGATGCCCAGGCCCGAGCCGATCGGCGCAGCCAGCGGCATCACCGCGGCGCAGCCGATCTCTTCCAGGCGCTTGGCCAGGATCGGATCATCGGAGGTATAGACCATCACTTCGAAGCCGTCCTTGACCAGCTGCTCGGCCGCCTTGAGCGTCTGCACCACGTCGGGGTACAGGCTCTTCTGATCGCCCAGCACTTCCAGCTTGGTCAGGTTGTGGCCGTCCAGCAGTTCGCGCGCCAGCCGGCAGGTGCGCACGGCGTCCTCGGCGGTGTAGCAGCCGGCGGTGTTGGGCAGGATGGTGTAGCGGTCCGGCGGCAGCACGTCGAGCAGGTTCGGCTCGCCCGGGTTCTGCCCGATGTTCGTGCGGCGGATCGCCACGGTGACGATCCGGGCGCCGGCGGCCTCGGTGGCCAGGCGGGTCTCTTCCAGATCCTTGAACTTGCCGGTGCCGGTGAGCAGGCGGGAAGCATAGGTCTTGCCGGCGATCACCAGCGAATCAGTGGGGGCAGGTGCATTCATGGCCCGAATTATCGCCTATCACGCGTCACGATGCTGCCTCAGCCACCGCCCAGTGCATGCACGATCTCGACCACGTCGCCTTCGCGAAGGCCGTGGCTGGCGTGCTGGCTGCGGGTGACGATCTCGCCGTTGACCTCGACCGCCACCCGGCGCTCGAGCAGTTGCTCGCTGTGCAGCAGGTCATGGACGGTGGCGGTGTGCGGAAGCTGGCGGTTCTCGCCGTTGAGCTGGATGTTCATGACGGTATTGTCCCCCAATCACACCACAGTGCGTACCCTGTGCGCCCCGCGGCAGAGGTGCCGCGAGCGCCAGGCCAACGATGGCCGGGCGGCGGGGCTGGGGCGTTCATGCCGCAGCGCAGCGTGATGCCGGCGGGGTGCAGTGGAACCATGCACCGTGCGCCGGCGTACGTCCGCCGTCTTCCCCACCTTCAAGGAGTTTTCATGTTGCTCAGCAAACGCCCGATCCGCTCCCTCATGGCCGTGGCCATTGCCCTGGCGGCGATGCCGGCCATGGCGCAGTCGCCGTACACCAAGACCGTCTTCATCGGCGACAGCCTGTCCGATGCGGGCTATTTCCGTCCGCTGCTGCCGGCCTCGGTGCAGCCGGTGACCGGCCAGTTCACCACCAACCCGGGCTGGGTCTGGGCCGAGCACGTGGCGCATTACTACGGCACCAACGGCGCTGCCCACGGCAACGGCCAGAACGGTGACAACTACGCCATCGGCGGCGCCCGTGTCGGCGTGGACACCAGCCAGATCCTCGCCCCGGGCGCGCCGGCAGTGCCGGTGTACTCGCTCAAGACCCAGACCGCGCAATACCTGGCCGCCAACGGCGGCAAGGCCGACCCGAACGCCCTGTACTCCGTGTGGGGCGGTGCCAATGACCTGTTCGCCATCCAGGCCGGCGCACCGCTGGCGGCGACCCTGACCAACGCGGTCCGCGACCAGGTCGGCATCGTCGGCACCCTGAAGGCGGCTGGCGCCGAGTACATCGTGGTGCCGACCATTCCGGACGTCGGCCTGACCCCGGGCGCCCGCGCCGGTGGCCCGGCCGGCATGGCCGCCGGTACCGCGCTGGCCAAGGCCTACAACGACGCCCTGTTCGGTGGCCTGAAGGCCGCCGGCCTGCAGGTGATCCCGGTCGACACCTTCCACATCCTGCAGGAAATCGTCGCCAACCCGGGCGAGTATGGTTTCGTCAACGTCACCAGCCCGGCCTGCACCACGGCCTCGTCGCTGACCTGCAACCCGACCAGCTACACCACCCCGAACGCCGCCAACAGCTACGTGTTCGCCGATGGCGTACACCCGACCACCGCCACCCACCAGATGCTGGGCGAGTACACGCTGTCGATCCTGGAAGCCCCGCGCAACCAGCAGATCCTGACCCACTCCGCGCAGACCATCGGCCGTTCGCGCGCCGACCAGGTGAGCTGGCACGTCGACGGCCGTCCGGCCGACGGCCTGAGCTGGTGGGGCAACCTGCGCGGCGACATGCAGCGCTATGCCCACGCCGATCTGTACGACGGCATGGCCCCGGCCGGCCTGTTCGGTGTGGATTGGGCACGTGACGGCATGGTGGTCGGCGGCTTCGCCGGCTACGGCCGCATGGACGCCGATTTCGGCCACAACAAGGGCGACTTCACCCAGTCCGACACCACGCTGGGCCTGTTCGCCGGCTGGTATGGCGACCGCGCCTGGGTCAATGGCCAGCTCAGCTACAGCTGGCTGGACTACGACGTGACCCGCAAGCTGCAGCTCGGCCCGGCCACGCGCATCCACAAGGGCTCGCCGGAAGGCAGCAACCTGACCGCCGCGTTGAACGCCGGGTATGAGTTCGGCACCGAGGGCGGCTTCCGCCACGGTCCGGTCGCCGCCGTGATCTGGCAGAAGGTGAAGCTGGACGGCTACACCGAGTCCAACCCGAGCGCCTCGGCGCTGGGCTATGCCGACCAGGACACGGACTCGACCGTCGGTCGCGTCGGCTGGCAGGCGCGCTTCGACGGCGGCAACGTCAAGCCGTACATCCAGGTCACCTATGACCACGAGTTCGAAGACGGCAAGCAGGCCAGCGCCTGGCTGCAGTCCATGCCGGACGTGGGCATGTACAAGGTGCCGGGCCTCGAGTTCGACAAGGACTACGCCACCGCCGTGCTGGGTGCGCGCCTGAACCTGTGGGGCCTGAGCAGCAACATCGGCATGAGCACCACCTCGATGCAGAAGCGCGCCCGTGACGTGTCGCTGTTCGCCAGCTTCGGCGGCAGCTTCTGATCCAGCGTGCGCAGCGCCCGTCCGCGGGCGCCGCGCACGCATGCTGGAAGCGTGAAACAACGGGCGGCCCAGTGCCGCCCGTTGCGTTAGAGGGCCCCGCCCGAATAGACTTACGCTGCGCCTTGCGGGTGTAGCTCAATGGTAGAGCTGTAGCTTCCCAAGCTACTGACGAGGGTTCGATTCCCTTCACCCGCTCCACATTCCACTGGGTTTTCGTGGAGACCCGCGTTGCGTTACGCCAGGACGGAACGGCATTCAACACCCAACTCCGCAAGACCGACATCGAGCGCCGGCAACAGGTGCGGTCAGTTGGGTGGAGTGCATCCGGTGGAGTTTTTCAAACAACGTGAGAGTGCGCCGTAGCACAGGGCTTGGCCCGTTGGTTTGGCTATCCATGTCTCCGTTGATTGCCCTCCATGGGCGCAACTGACGCTACAGACACCGTGGCGCGCTTTCAATCTTGCAATGCCGCAAGCGCAATCATCGAGCTCGAGCCTGTCGGGCGGCGGAAATCGACACCTCGGCCACACGCGCCACACGCTATGCTTCGCGCTTTCCCGCCCCCCCGCGCCGCGATGAAACTCGCCATCCTGTCCCGCAACAGCAAGCTGTACTCCACGCGCCGCCTGGTGGAGGCCGCGCGTGCGCGTGGCCATACCGTGCGCATCCTCGATCCGCTGCGCTGTTACATGCGGATCGCGGCGGACGGCTTCACCATGCATTACAAGGGGCGGCCGATCACCGGGGTGGACGCGGTGATCCCGCGCATCGGCGCCTCGGTGACCCGCTATGGCACGGCGGTGCTGCGCCAGTTCGAGATGATGGGCGCGCGCACCCCGAATCCCTCCGATGCGATCCTGCGTGCCCGCGACAAGCTGCGGGCGCATCAGATCCTGGCCTCCAAGGGCATCGACATGCCGGTCACGGTGTTCGGCGACAACCCGGACGACACCGTCGATCTGCTTTCGATGCTCGGCCCGCCGCCGCACGTGGTGAAGCTCAACGAGGGCACCCAGGGCCGTGGCGTGATCCTGACCGAGAAGGCCAGCGCCTCGCGCGGCATCGTGGAGGCGCTGCGGGGGCTGTATGCCAACTTCCTGATGCAGGAGTTCATCGGCGAGGCGCAGGGCGCCGACCTGCGCTGCCTGGTGGTCGGCGACCAGGTGGTCGGGGCGATGCAGCGGCAGGCCCCGGAGGGCGATTTCCGCTCCAACCTGCATGCCGGCGGCAGCGCCCGCGCCGCCAAGGCCAGCCGGGCCGAGCAGCTGGTGGCCGTGCGCTCGGCCAAAGCCCTGGGGCTGGGGGTGGCCGGGGTGGACCTGATCCGCTCCAGCCGCGGCCCGCTGGTGCTGGAGGTCAATTCCACCCCCGGGCTGGAAGGCATCGAGGCGATCTGCCAGGCCGACCTTGCCGGCCGCATCATCGACCACGTTGCCTCGTTGAAAAAGCCAGCAAATACAAAGGGTTGATGCGGGTTTTCAAGGTGGGGGCGGGTCTTAACATCGGTTTAATCGGCCCGGGCGTAGGCTCTGTCGAACCGCAGCTCTGCCCTCCTCAGCAGGATCGGTAATCGGGAAACACCTTCAGGCCCAGGCGGAAACGCCTGGGCCTTTTTCTCCCTGACCTCCAGCACTTGCTGCCACCGGCAGGCCCGGCATACATTCGGCGTTCACTTCACAGCACGGATCAGCTCGACATGAAGCGTTTGACGATGGCCATGGCGGCGGCGGCACTGGCAATGGCAATGGGAACCGCCGCGGCGGGGCCGAAGAACAAGGAAATCTTTGAGCCGGGCAAGCCGATGGCTGAACAGATCACCAAGATCGAAGCGGACTTGGGCGATGGCGAGACCTACTCGGAAATTACCGTGGATCAGCGCAGCCAGGTCCGTGAGGCCTTGGGGCGCATGCGTGGCATGCTCGAACGGAGCGGCAGCGAGGGCGCCCTGTCGGCGGCCAATCGCACCGAACTGTTCAACGACCAGCAGGTGGTGAACGGCGTTTTGACACGGGCACGCGAAGATAGCCGTCTAATATGCAAGCGTGAGCGCATCGTGGGCTCCAACATGCCGCAGACGCAGTGCATGACGGTCGCCCAGCGGGAACGGATCAAGAACTCGTCCCAGAACAGCATGCACCAAGCGCAGCGCGTCGGTCGTTTTTCCAACTAGAGGTCACAGTGCGAATCCTTGTAATCGAAGACAACAGCGACATTGCCGCCAACCTGGGCGATTACCTCGAAGACCGCGGCCACACCGTGGACTTCGCTGCCGATGGCGTCACCGGCCTGCACCTGGCCGTCGTCCATGAGTTCGACGCGATCGTGCTGGACCTCAACCTGCCCGGCATGGATGGGATCGAGGTCTGTCGCAAGCTCCGCAACGAGGCGCGCAAGCAGACCCCGGTGCTGATGCTGACTGCCCGCGATTCCCTGGACAACAAACTGGCCGGCTTCGATTCCGGTGCCGATGACTACCTGATCAAGCCGTTCGCGCTGCAGGAAGTCGAGGTGCGTCTGAACGCCCTGTCGCGTCGCGGCAAGGGCGTGCAGACCCGCGTGCTGGAAACCGGTGACCTGGAGTACAACCTGGATACGCTGGAAGTGCGTCGCCAGGGCAAGCTGCTCCAACTCAACCCGACCGCACTGAAGATCCTGCAGGCGCTGATGGAGGCCTCCCCGGCCGTCGTCACCCGCCAGGAGCTGGAAACCCGCGTGTGGGGCGAAGAGCTGCCGGATTCGGATTCCCTGCGCGTGCATATCCACGGCCTGCGCGCCGTGGTCGACAAGCCTTTCGAGGTTCCGATGATCCAGACCCGTCATGGCATCGGATACCGCATCGCCGCGCCGGAAGCCTGATCCGGTGACGGGCAGGGGGGGGCGTCGCCGCGCGCCATACCGGCGCCGGCTGCGCAGCCGCATCATCGTTTCGTTCGTGCTGTTGGGCTTCTGCCTGACCACGCTGTTTGCGTTCGCCACCAACTGGACCCGCGCCCGCGTGGAGAACCAGCTGGTCGAAGATGTCATGAACCGCAACATCAACGAGTACGCCAAGCGTTTCGCGGCAGACCCGTCGCGCAGCCCCGACCTTCCGGTGCAGCAGATGTACGCCCGACTGGTCCGGCCGGACAAGTTCGAGGCGCTGCGCCTGGAACAGCCGGACTGGTATGAGTTCAACGATGGCATCCACGGTGTCAGTGGCGTGGATGACGGCGGCAAGCCGTTTTCCTACAAGCTGGCGGTACGCAAAACGCCAGAGGTGTGGTTCTTCCTCGCCTATGACATGACGGAGAGCATCCGGGGCGAGAGTCAGCTCAACCGCGCGCTGTTCTTCTCGGTCCTGGTGTTCAGTGTGCTGTCCCTCGTTCTGGGCTGGTGGTCCGCCTCCAAGGTGATGAAGCCGGTGTCCGACCTGGCCGCCCGCCTGCGCGCCTACCGCGGTGGCACCAGCGAGCCCGAACCCCTGGCGCCGCGTTTCCCGGACGATGAAGTGGGCCAGCTGGCCCAGGCGCTGGATGACTATTCCGCGCGGCTGACCGAAGTGGTGCAGCGCGACCGTGAGTTCAATGCGGACGTCAGCCACGAACTGCGCACGCCGTTGGCCGTGATCCGCGGCGCCACCGAGCTGCTGCTGACCCGCCCGGATCTCGATCCCAAGGTGCTGCAGCGCCTGCAGCGCATCCAGCGCGCCGAACAGCAATGCACCGATCTGATCGGCGCGCTGCTGCTGCTCTCGCGCAACGAGCGCGGGCAGGGCAGCAGCAATGTCGCCCGGGTCTCGGAGCAACTGCTGGATTCGCATCGCGCCCAGCTCGGCGGCAAGCCGCTGGAGCTGGTCCTGGAAGGCAACCACGATCTGGTGATCGACGCGCCGGAATCGGCTCTGTCGGTCGCACTCGGCAACCTGATCGGCAACGCCGTGAAGTACTCCAAGGAAGGCGCGGTGCGGGTGCGCGTGGGTGCCAACGCGGTCGAGGTGATCGACAGCGGCCCGGGCCTGAGCGAGGAAGATGCCGCCAAGCTGTTCCAGCGTGGCTACCGCGGTACGCACGCCGGGCATTCGCAGGGCGGTGGTATCGGCCTGTCGATCGTCAGCCGTCTGTGTGACCTTTACGGCTGGCAGGTCAACGTCCGTCCGGGTGCCGAGCGCGGCGTGATCGCCACGCTGACGTTCTCCCCCGCCTGACACGCTAGAGCCGACCGTTGGTCGGCTCCTCCAGATCTACCGCGCCGCCAACGCCCGATAGGCCCGATCCAGCCGCTCCACATGCGCCTGCAGGTGGTCCGGGTGACCGTCATTGACCACCACGTCGTCGGCCAGGGCCAGGCGCGCCTCGCGGCTGGCCTGCGCGGCGATCATGCGGTCGGCCAGGGCGGCATCGATGCCATCGCGCTGCATCAGCCGCGCATGCTGCACGGCGACCGGCACGTCCACCACCAGGATCCGGTCCAGCCAGGGGTACCGCTGGCGACCGCCGGCCTCAGTGAGCAGGGGAATCGCTGCGATCGCATACGGCCCCTCGGCCTGCTCGCAGGCCTGGCGCAGCTGCTGGCGGATCGCCGGATGGGTGATCGCCTCCAGCGCCTGCCGGTCCTGCGCCGAATCGAAGATGCGCGCGCGCAGGGCAGCGCGGTCCAGCTGGCCGTCGGCCAGCAGGATGTCGGTGCCGAAGTGGGCGGCAATCCGGGCGAGCCCCTCGCTGCCGGGGGCCACCACCGCGCGTGCGGCCAGGTCGGCATCGGCCACGGTGATGCCCAGCGCCTCGAAGCGGCGGCTGACCTCGCTCTTGCCGGCGGCAATGCCGCCGGTCAGCCCGATCACGAAGCGGCTCATCGCGTGGTCCTCAACGCAGGCCGGCGTAGCTCAGGTAGCCGTTGATCAACGGCTCGCCCCACATGAACACGATCCAGCCGGCGATGGCCAGGTACGGCCCGAACGGGATCGGCGTGGCCCGGTCACGGCCACGCGAGTACAACCAGATCGAGCCGATGATGGCGCCCACGATCGACGACAGCAGGATGATCGGCAGGATGCCCTTGAGCCCGCACCAGGCGCCCAAGGCCGCCAGCAGCTTGAAATCGCCGTGGCCCATGCCTTCCTTGCCGGTCAGCTGCTTGAACAGCCACCACACCGACCACAGCGACAGATAGCCGGCCAGCGCGCCCAGCAGGGCCGGTTTGGCCGGCATGTAGAGGTTGTCGCTGGCCGCGATCAGGCCAAGCCACATCAAGGGCAGGGTCAACTGGTCGGGCAGCAGCTGGGTACGCAGGTCGATCCCGGACAAGGCCACCAGGAAGCAGCTCAGCACGATCGCACCGAAGCCCTGCCAGCCAAAGCCGAACTGCCAGACGCTGGCAGCCACCAGCACGGCGGTCAGCAGCTCCACCAGCGGGTACTGGATCGAGATCGGCGCATGGCAGTGGCGGCACTTGCCGCGCAGGGCCAGCCAGCTGAACAGCGGGATGTTCTCGTACCAGGACAGCTTGTGCTTGCAGTGCGGGCAGTGCGAGGGCTCCACCACGATGCCGGGCGGTGGCGGCTCGTAGATGTCCGGTTCTTCCAGGACCTCGCGCGCATCGCGCTTCCACTCCCACTCCAGCCGCTTGGGCAGGCGCAGGATCACCACGTTGAGGAAACTGCCGATCAGCAGTCCCAGTCCGACCGCGGCGGGGTAGCCGAGACCGGGATGCTGGTCGAGAAATGCCATTGATTAGTTATCCAACTACCGCGCCGAGTTTGAAGATGGGCAGGTACATGCCGATCACCATGCCGCCGACAAGAGTACCAATGAACACCATGATCATCGGCTCCATCAGGCTGCTCAGGGCGTCCACGGCATTGTTGACCTCCTGCTCATAATACTCGGCCACCTTGAACAGCATGGTGTCCAGCGCGCCGGCCTCTTCGCCGATGGCGGTCATCTGCACCACCATGTGCGGGAACAGGTTGACCTGCTTCATCGCCATGTTGACCGGGTAACCGACCGACACGTCGTCGCGCATGCGCAGGACCTTCTCCTCGTAGACCTTGTTGCCGGTGGCACCGGCGACGATGCCCAGCGCCTCGACCAGCGGCACGCCGGCCTTGAAGGTCACGGCGGTGGTGCGGGCAAAGCGGGCGATCGCGCTGTTGTTCATGATCTGGCCAATGACCGGAATCTTGAGCACGAGCCGGTCCATGTTGTGCTGCATCGCTGGCGACCGTTTGTAGGCATATATGAAGCCGAACAGTGAGCCCAGCACCACCGCCAGCATCACCCACCAGTACGACACCATGAAGCGTGAGGCTGCGACGATCATCTGCGTGAAAGCAGGCAGCTCGGCGCCGAAGCTCTTGAAGACTTCCTCGAACTGCGGCACGACGAAGAGGAGCAGGATCGCGCTGACGACGATGGCCACGGCCACGATCATGGCGGGGTAGAACAGCGCCTTCTTGATCTTGCCCTTCAGGGCCTCGATGTTCTCTTTGTATGTGGCGATCGTTTCCAGCACGGTTTCCAGCACACCAGCGCCTTCGCCCGCACGGACCAGATTCCGGTAGAGCTCGTCGAACTGGACCGGGTGGCGACTGATCGCCTCGTGGAGCGACGAACCCCCTTCAATGTCGGTGCGGATGGTTTCGACCAGCTTCCGCATCCGAGGGTTCTTATGCCCGCTGGCGATGATTTCCAATGAGCTGACGATGGGTACGCCGGACTTCATCATGATCGCCATCTGGCGACTGAAGAAGGCAATGTCCTTGGCGCCGACGGCAGAACCTGCGCCGCCAAACAGCGGCTTGGGTTTGGGCTTGACGACACTGGGCATGATGCCCTGCCGCCGCAGCTCGGCGCGCAGCAGATTGGCATTCTTGGCGGGCTGTTCGCCCTTCATCTTGATGCCGCGCTTGTCGGTCCCCTCCCAGACAAACGGCTGCAACTCCATGGTGCTACGCGCCACGGGCTCTTTCTTGATCGCGCTACGGCTGACAGACATACAGGGCTCCCCAGCCACGCCATCCCCAGGCGGGCTATCTCGGCGCATGGTAGCCGGTTCCGGGAGGTGTTGGCAGTCCTGCCGGGCGTCCGGCCTGGGCAGCAAGCCCGGACCGCGGATGTCAGAAGGTGACGTAACTGGTCACATTGCAGGATGCGTCGCAAATTGTTGTGCGGGGGGTTCCAATCCTGAAGATTGGTGCCATCATTGCGCCGGGGAATGCTGGGGAGCATTGCTGGCACTGTTGGCACGCAACCTGCTTCGATCCACCCGCACGGGCGCCCGCCTCGCTCACCCGGTCCGCCGGTCAGGCAACGGCCCAGTGCCCTATCTATATTTCTACCTCTAGGGGATGTACTCATGAAGAAGCAGCAGGGCTTTACCCTGATCGAACTGATGATCGTCGTGGCGATCATCGCCATCCTGGCCGCCATCGCGCTGCCGGCGTACCAGGACTACACCGTCCGCGCCAAGGTGTCGGAAGGCATCGTGCAGGCTGACGCTGCCAAGCTCGCCGTTGCTGAGACTGCGCAGTCTCAGGGTATCAATGCCAACGAAGTTGCTGATAATGCTGCTGCTGGCTTTGTGAGCAAGGAAACGACCAACGTCGCCAGTATTGAAATTGAAGACGGCACGATTACTGTGACGACGCAGGCGACCGGTGCGACGGATGACCCCGTCCTGGTGCTGACCCCGACGCAAGCCGATCTGGATTCCCCGATTACCTGGGCCTGCACCTTCTCTGCAGGTGAAGCGAAGCATGTTCCCGCCAGCTGCCGTACTGCTGCCGGCAACTGATAGCGGTTCTTTTCAGAACTAGTTATGAAGAGCCCTGCTTAAGCGGGGCTCTTTTTTTAGCGCAAATACCTTTCGCCTCAGGTGTGTTGCAGGTTAAAAGCAGCAGGCTGACTTGGCGAGAGCATGAGGTAGTAGATAACGCTACGGGGGGGAGAGATGAGGTCTGAAAACGGGTTCACTCTGCTAGAGCTCATGATCGTCGTCGCGATTGTGGCGATTCTGGCGGCTTTGGCACTTCCCGCGTACAGGGTCTACGCGGTTCGTGCGCGCATCAGTGAGGCGCTGGTTAGCGTCGCAGGTTACAAGGTGGCCGTGTTGGAGAATGTTGCCAATGACGCGGCATTGCGGCCAAGGTCTTGTGCAAATGTTGGTCCATTGGCCGCACCCATGGCCCATGTTGAATCTGTCAATTGTCGAGGCGATGGCGTCTTAGTAGTCAAGACAACCGAGCTGGCTGGTGACGTCACGCTGACCTTCACTCCAACAATGAACGCGAGCAGCATCATTGAATGGCGGTGCGGACTGGAAGAAGGTGATCCACGATACGTACCGGCGGACTGCAGGGGCTGAAGCGGAATCGTCTCTGGCGGGCCGAATAGGTGGCTATAGGACCTAGTGCGTCTTGTATGATCTGATCTGCCGTGGGTACTGGTTGCCGACGTTGAAGAATAATCTCCGGCTTTTGGAACTTCACTAATGAATGCTGCCGCGAACACCACCGCCAACTTGGTCGGCATCACCGGTATCGCCCGACGCCTGGTGCAGGACGGGGCCTTGGACGAGGCCGCCGCACGCGAAGCGATGGCCCAGGCGGCCGCGGCACGTCAACCGTTGCCCCAGTGGTTCGCGCAGAAGAAGCTCGTGACAAGCGCACAGCTTGCGGCCGCCAACGCTGTCGAGTTCGGGATGCCGCTGCTGGATGTATCGGCGTTCGACAACAACCAGAATGCGATGGGCCTCGTCAGCGAAGAGCTGCTGCGCAAGCACCACGTCCTGCCCCTGTTCAAGCGCGGCGGGAAGCTCTTCATCGGCACAAGCAATCCCACGCATCCACTGGACGAGATCAAGTTCCACACCAATCTGGTGGTCGAGCCGATCCTGGTGGATGAGGAGCAGATCCGCCGGACGCTGGAGCAGTGGCAGTCCAAGCAGGACACACTCGGTTCAGCGCTTGGCACTGACGACGAAATGGGCGACCTGGACGTCTCTGCAGGCGACGAAGAAGGCGGGTCCATCGACTCCGGCGTCGACGCCAAAGGCGACGACACCCCCGTCGTAAAGTTCGTCAACAAAGTCCTCGTCGACGCCATCCGCAAAGGCGCTTCGGACATCCATTTCGAACCCTACGAAGACGACTATCGCGTGCGCCTGCGCATCGATGGTCTGCTCAAGAACGTGGCCAAGGCCCCGGTCAAGCTCAACCAGCGCATCGCCGCGCGCCTGAAGGTGATGGCGCAGCTGGATATCGCCGAGAAGCGCGTGCCGCAGGATGGGCGCATCAAGCTCAACCTGTCCAAGACCCGCCAGATCGACTTCCGCGTCAGCACGCTGCCGACCCTGTTCGGCGAGAAGGTGGTGCTGCGTATCCTCGATGGCAGCGCGGCCAAACTGGGTATCGACAAGCTCGGCTATGAGCCGGCCCAGCAGAAACTGTTCCTGGATGCGATCCACAAGCCGTATGGCATGGTGCTGGTCACCGGCCCGACCGGCTCGGGCAAGACGGTGTCGCTGTATACCGCGCTGGGCATCCTCAACGATGAAACGCGCAACATCTCGACCGCGGAAGACCCGGTCGAAATCCGCCTGCCCGGCGTCAACCAGGTGCAGCAGAACGTCAAGCGCGGCATGACCTTCGCCGCGGCGCTGCGCTCGTTCCTGCGCCAGGATCCGGACATCATCATGGTCGGCGAAATCCGCGACCTGGAAACGGCCGAGATCGCGATCAAGGCGGCGCAGACGGGCCACATGGTGCTCTCCACGCTGCATACCAACGATGCGCCGCAGACCATCGCGCGCCTGATGAACATGGGCATCGCCCCGTACAACATCACCAGCTCGGTGACCTTGGTGATCGCCCAGCGCCTGGCCCGCCGGCTGTGCAACAACTGCAAGCGCCCGGTGGAGCTGCCGGCCAACGCACTGCTGGCCGAAGGCTTCACCCAGGCCCAGCTGGACGCCGGCATCAAGCTGTTCGAGCCGGTCGGCTGCGATGAGTGCACCGAGGGCTACAAGGGGCGTACCGGCCTGTACCAGGTCATGCCGATGACCGATGAGATCTCCACGATCGTGCTGGCCGGTGGCAATGCGCTGCAGATCGCCGAAGCGGCGCAGCTGGCCGGGGTCAATGATCTGCGCCAGTCGGCGTTGATCAAGGCCGCGGCCGGCGTGACCGGTCTGGCGGAGATCAACCGGGTCACCAAGGATTGATCAGCGCGGTGGGCTGATACGGAAAGGCCCGCGCAAGCGGGCCTTTTTGTTTCCGGGCTGGTGGATGCTGGGCAGCCACCCATGGGGCGGCTCTACTCCATGCCCAGCTTCTTCAGTTTGTACCGCAACGCGCGGAAGGTAATGCCCAGCTGCGCGGCCGTACGCGTCTTGTTCCAGCGGTTCTCCTCCAGCGCCTTCTGGATCGCGGTGCGCTCCATCTGCTCGATGTAGGAGGGCAGGGCGCCGTTGCCGGCCGGCAGGTCGACCACCGCTTCTTCCTGGCTGGCGGCTGCATTGCCGGCGCCGAAACGCGGCGCGTGCTGCGGCAGGCGCAGGTCGCTGGCGCCGATGCGGTCTTCCTCGGCCAGGGCCAGGGCGCGCTCGAGGATGTTCTCCAGTTCGCGCACGTTGCCGGGGAAGTGGTACTGGGCCAGGGCGTCCAGCGCCGAGGGGGCCAGCAGCGGGGTCGGGCGGCCGTGGGTGCGGGCCAGCCGGGCCAGGATCGAGGCGGCCAGCGCGGGCAGGTCGCTGCGGCGCTCGCGCAGCGGCGGCACGCGCAGTTCGATCACGTTGATGCGGTAATAGAGGTCGTGGCGGAAGCGGCCGTCTTCGACCAGCTCGCCCAGGTCCTTGTGCGTGGCCGAGAGGATGCGCACGTCGACCGGCACCTCGGTGGCGGCGCCGACCGGGCGGATCGACTTCTCCTGGATCGCGCGCAGCAGCTTGACCTGCATCTGCAGCGGCAGCTCGGCTACTTCATCCAGGAACAGGGTGCCGCCATGCGCGGCCTGGAACAGCCCGGGCTTGTCGGCATGCGCACCGCTGAAGCTGCCCTTCTTGTGGCCGAAGAACTCGCTCTCCATCAGCTCCGAGGGAATCGCGCCGCAGTTGACCGGCACGAAGGCGCCCGGCGCACGCGCGCTCTGCGCGTGGATGGTGCGGGCCACCAGCTCCTTGCCGACGCCGGATTCGCCGAGGATGTAGACCGGCGCCTGGCTGCGCGCGACCTTGGCGATGGTGGCGCGCAGCACGTCCATCGACGGCGAATCGCCGAGCAGGCGTGCGGCCTGTTCCGGGGCCAGCGGTGCGGGCGCGGCACGCTCGGTGTTGTTGAGTTCCAGTGCGTGCTTGACCAGGCCGCGCAGCACCGAAATATCCACCGGCTTGCTGACGAAATCGAACGCGCCGGCCTTCAGTGCTTCCACCGCCAGGTCCATGCTGCCGAACGCGGTGATCATCGCCACCGGCGTGCGCGGGTAGTGCTGCGCGATCTCGGTGACCAGCTCGATGCCGTTGCCATCGGGCAGCCGCATGTCGGTGATGCACAGGTCGTACGGATTGCTGGCCAGCAGCTCGCGGGCTTCGGCGAGGTTGGCCGCGGTGCTGATGCGCAGGCCCATGCGGCCCAAGGTCAGTACGAGCAGTTCGCGGATGTCACGCTCGTCGTCGACGACGAGGGCGCTGCGGGTGTCATTCATAAGGAGGGAAGATAGCCGAGGGCGGTCGTTGGCGACAAATGTTTGACGGGGGCATGCAGGTGTGCGCGGCTCATCCGGCCATCATCGTGTGCGGGCCGGCCAGCACCAGCCGGAAGCAGGCGCCGCCGGCGGGCACCGAGACGTACTCCAGCCGTGCCTGGTTGGCCCGGCAGAGTTCGCGGGCGATGTACAGGCCCAGCCCGGTGCCATGCTCGGAGGTGGTGAAGAACGGCCGGAACAGCTGGCTGGCCACGGTCTCGGGAATGCCGGGGCCGCGGTCCATCACATCGATGATGGCGGTGCGGTCCTGGCGTGCCACGCGCAGCCGTACGCGCGCTGGCTCTTCCGCCACGCGGCCGTACTTCAGCGCGTTGTGGACCAGCACGGTCAGGATCTGGTGCAGGTGGCGCGGGTCCACCAGGGCGTGCACCGAGGTCTCGCTGATGATCGGCTCCACGCTGTCGGTCTCCAGCGAGAGGCCCTGTTTGTACTCGAGCACGAAGCGGCGCACGAACGCGGCCAGGTCCACGTTCTCCGGATTGGCGCGCTCGCGCCGGGCCAGCCCGAGCACGCTCTCGACGATGCCGTTGGTGCGCTGGCACTGCTGGTTGATGATCTGCAGCAGGCGGCGGTCGGTGTCGCCGATGTCGGTGGATTCTTCCAGCAGCTGGGCGGCGTAGTTGATCGCCGCCAGTGGGTTGCGGATCTCATGGGCAAGGCTGGCCGAGAAGCGGCCCATCGCCGAGAGCGTCAGGGATTCGGCACGCCGCGAGACCACGGTGGAGTCGTCCAGGAACACCAGGGTGAGGTCGCTGCCGGCAAGCAGGCGGGCAAAACGCGGCTGCACTTCGGGCTGGTCCGGCGAAAGCTGCAGCGGCATTTCCTCGTTGGTCCAGCCGTTGCGCCAGCGCTGCAGGCGGCGGCTGAGCTCGGGCGCGGCGCTGCCCAGTTCCAGCCGGCCGCTGCCACTGTTGCCGTCGGCATCGCCGAGCAGGGTGGAGGCGGCCTCGTTGGCCAGGGTGATGCGGTTGGCACCATCGACCACGATCACGCCGGTGCGCATGCGGCGGATGATCAGCTCGTTGATCTGGAACAGGTTGGCCACTTCATCGCCGCGCTGGTTGGCCAGCTGCTGGTTCATGCGGGCACGGTTGCCGACCTGGTAACTGATGAAGGCGATGGCCAGGTAGCTGGTGACGAACATCGCCAGCTCGGCCAGGGTGCGGGTCGGGTCGCCGCCTTCGAGCTGTTTCCAGATGTACTCGCCGGCGGTGGCGGCGCTGGCGGCAGCGGCCAGGCCCAGCCCCATGCTCAAGGGCAGCAGGGTGGCGGCCGCGGCGATGTTGAACAGCAGCGACATCGAGATGCCTGCGCTGGCCCCGGGCAGGGCATGGGCGAGCAGGGTGGCGGCGATGATGTCGGCGGCCACGCTCCACACCACGATGGTGCGCAGCCAGCGCTCGTTGCGGCCGAACAGCAGCACCAGCACGGCCACCAGCAGGTAGCCGCTGGCCACGATCGTCGCCAGTTTCGGGTGGTCGGCGGCGCCGACCAGACCGCTCAACGGGCTGAACAGCAGCGCGCCGATGACGGTGGCCATCAGCAGGCGGTACAACGCGAAGAAATACAGCTCGCGCCGCGGTATCGATTCGATGCGGTCGATCAATGAAGCACTGGGTGACACGCCGGAACTCCCCTTCTGGCACGGGGGCAGTGTAGGGGGTCCGGCCGGGTTTGGGGGCGGGCGACCGGGGCCCGGGGTGTGAAGAAGGGACGGTGGGCGGGCGCCGGCCGGCTGCGCGGCGGTACGGCGAGGTGCCTCCGGGGCGGTTTCCGGCCCCTGCCGCAACTGTCTGAAATTGCGCCGGAAACCCGCTGGCGTGGCTGTCTCCGGACGGACTTCTTTGCGCGCGCGCGCCGGGTCGTCCACAATAGTTGGCCCGCCGCGGTCCTTACCGGCGCCCCCGTGAGGGAGCCTTGGAGATGCGTGCGGTCGTTCCTATTCCCACGGTGACGCATGAATTTCCACGAATACCAGTCAAAACAGCTGCTTGCCGAGTACGGCATTCCCGTTCCGGCCGGCAAGGTCGCGGCTACCCCGGACGAAGCGGTTGAAGCTGCCAACGCCCTGGGCCAGGGCCCCTGGATGGTCAAGGCGCAGATCCACGCTGGCGGCCGCGGCAAGGCTGGCGGCGT
>Ga0160443_100358_pt1 | contig 39380 bp, 39 predicted proteins | sample HID1972I_E1MG_FD_108244 | JGI IMG/M metagenome (GOLD analysis project Ga0160443, IMG submission 108244) | Enriched pill bug-associated microbial communities from UW Madison campus, WI, USA - HID1972I_E1 MG | ecosystem: Host-associated > Arthropoda: Insects > Digestive system > Unclassified ... | reverse complement strand
CGTCGACGTGGCGAACCGCTGGGCTCCTCCCGGCTGGCCGCACGTGCTCGGCACGGACGGATCGGGCCGCGACATCCTCAGCCTGCTGATGGCCGGCGCGCGCACCACGGTGTGGGTCGCACTGGGCGCGGGGATCGTGGCCACGCTCATCGGTCTCGTCCTGGCCGCCCTCGGTGCGCTCACCGCGCGCTGGGTGCGGGAGTCGATCGCCGTGGCTGTCGACATCCTGATCGCGTTCCCCGTGCTGCTGATCGCGATGATGATCTCGGCGGTGTGGGGCGGATCGCTGTGGGTCGTGGTGTTCTCGGTCGGGATCGGCTTCGGCGTCAGCATCGCGCGCGTGACGCGCCCCGAGCTGCGCCGGGTGCAGCAGAGCGACTTCGTCGTCGCCGGTCGCGCCAACGGGCTGACGTCGGGGCAGAATCTCGTGCGGCACCTGCTGCCGAACGTGGCGCCGGTGTTCATCGTGCAGCTGTCCTGGTCGATGGCGGTCGCGGTGCTCGCCGAAGCCGGACTGTCCTACCTCGGCTTCGGCGCGACGCTCACCGAGGCGTCGTGGGGCACCCTGCTCGCCGACCTGCAGCGCTACATCGGCGTGCATCCGCTGACCGTCGTCTGGCCGGGGCTGGCGATCACCATCACCGTCCTGGGACTGAACCTACTCGGCGACGCGCTGCGCGAGGCGACCGACCCCACACTGTCGCACAACGGCATGCAGCGACATGCGGGCCTGGCTGCGGAAGGCACGGTGGTCGCATGAGCCTCGAGGTGCAGGACCTGGTCGTCGAGATCGACGGCGACCGCGTGATCGACGGCGTCTCGTTCGCGGTCGAGGACGGTCAGCGCTTCGGCCTGATCGGCGAGTCCGGCTCCGGCAAGTCGGTGACGGCCCTCGCGGTGCTGGGGCTGCTGCCCGAAGGAGCGACGGCGAGCGGCAGCATCCGCTGGCACGACACCGAGCTGATCGGCATGCCCGATCGAGATCTCGCCGAACTGCGCGGTGACGACATCGGCATGATCTTCCAGGAACCGCGCACGGCCCTGAACCCCATCCGCACCGTGGGCCGCCAGATCGCCGAATCGGTTCGCATCCACGAGCGCATCGGACGGCGCGAAGCGCGCGAACGCGCGATCGCCGAGGCGGCGCGTGTCAATCTTCCTGATCCGGAATCCATCATCGACCGCTACCCGCATCAGCTCTCCGGCGGACAGCGTCAGCGCGTGGCGATCGCGATGGCACTCGCCTGCCGACCCAAGCTGCTGATCGCCGATGAGCCGACCACGGCGCTGGACGTAACCATCCAGGCCGAGATCCTCAAACTCCTGCTCTCGCTGGTGGAGGAGCAGGGCATGTCGCTGGTGTTCATCACGCACGATCTCGCGGTGCTGTCGCAGATCGCCACGCACGCGGCGGTTCTGGAGGACGGTCGCGTCATCGAGCAGGCGCCGGTGCCGACGCTGCTCAGCACGCCGTCCTCGCCCGTCACCCAGGCGCTGCTGCGCGATGCGACGGCCACGCTGTGGCGCCCGCAGCAGGATGGGGAACGATCATGAGCCTGATCGAGGCCTCGAACCTCGGCCGCTCGTTCGCCCTGCCCCGGCGGACGATGTTCGAGCGCCGACGCTTCAGCACCGCGCTGCACCCGACCGATCTCACGATCGAGGCCGGCGAGTCCCTCGGCCTGATCGGCGAGTCCGGCTCGGGCAAGTCGACTCTGGTGCGGCTGCTGCTGGGCCTGGACCGCCCGACCACGGGACGAGTGAGCGTGGACGGCAGGCAGGTGGATGCCACGGCATCCGCTCGTTCGCTGCACTGGCTGCGCCGCCGGACCGGCCTCGTCTTCCAGGACCCGTACGCGTCGCTGGATCCGCGCATGACCGCCGGGCAGATCATCGCCGAACCCCTCTGGGCGCTCGACATCCCGGGCGACCGGCGTGCGCGTGTGCGCGAGGTGCTGAGCCAGGTCGGGCTGGATGCCGACATGGCCGATCGGCATCCGCATGAGTTCTCCGGTGGGCAGCGGCAGCGCGTGGCCATCGCCCGTGCCATCGCCCACCGTCCGCGCATCCTCGTCGGCGACGAGCCGCTGTCCGCCCTGGACGTGACCGTGCGGGCGCAGATTCTCGACCTTCTTCAGCAGCTGCGGCAGGAGGAGGGGTTCACCCTCATCCTCGTCTCGCACGACATCGGCGTGGTGCAGAACCTCTCCGATACAGTCGCGGTGATGAAGGACGGTGCGATCGTCGAGCGCGGCACGACGGTTGCGGTGCTGCAGCATCCCACGGAGGACTACACGAAGGCCCTACTGGCGGCGATCCCGGTGATCAATCCTGCGGAGCGGTGAGCGGCAGCAGGCTCTTCTGCAGGAAGTACACGCCCTGCGGCTGGCCGAACTTCTCACCGACCTCGGTGAGCCTGCCCACGTCAACGAATCCCGCCTTGCGGTGCAGGGCGATCGACGCATCGGCGCCCCGATCGGCGATCACCGCGATCACCTGACGCAGACCCGCCGCCCGGCAGGCGTCGAGGAACTCTGCGAGCAGCGCCCAGCCGATGCCGCGCCCCGCCGCCGACGGCGCCAGATAGATCGAGTTCTCGATCGTGAAGCGGTACGCGGACTTCGGCGACCACGGCTGGCCGAGCGCGTAGCCCAGCAGCTCGCCGTCATCGGTCTCGGCGACGAGGAACGGCAGGCCTGCAGCGGCGATCCTCACGGCCTTCTGCGCCCAGTCCTCCGCCGTCGATTCGATCTCGTCATAGGTGACCGTCGAGGTGCGCACGTAGTGGTTGTAGATGTCACGGATGCCGGGAAGATCGCTCTCTGCGACCGGGCGCACGCGCAGCGCACTCATTCCTCTCCCTCCACTCGCCAGTCGATCGCGGGTGCGCCCATCGACTCCAGCAGGGCGTTGGCCCGCGAGAACGGTCGGGATCCGAAGAAGCCGCGCCGCGCGGACAGCGGGGAGGGGTGAGCGGATTCTATGACGGGCGTGCTCCCGAGCAGCGGTTTCAGCCCTCGAGCATCCGCGCCCCATAGGATCGCGACCAGCGGCCGGTTCCTCGCCACGAGCGTGCGGATCGCCAGCTCCGTCACCTGCTCCCACCCCCAGCCCCGGTGAGATGCCGGAACGCCGGGGCGCACCGTGAGCACCCGGTTCAGGAGCAGGACGCCCTGATCGCTCCACGCCGTCAGATCGCCGTGCGGCGCCGGAGGGATGCCGAGATCATCCTCGCGCTCACGGTAGATGTTGCCCAGGCTCCTCGGCAACGGGCGCACGTCGCGGTCGACGGCGAAAGACAGACCGATCGGATGGCCGGGCGTCGGGTACGGATCCTGACCTGTGATCAGCACACGCACATCCTCCAGCGGACGCTGGAAGGCGCGCAGCACGTTCGAGCCGGCCGGGAGGTAGCCGTGACCCGTGGTCTGCTCGCCGCGCAACCTGTCGCCGAGTTCGCTGATCAACGGCTGCAGCGGTTCCAGGGCTGCGGCCCACCCCGCGTCGATCTGCCCGGCGTCGGCGAGCTGAGCAAGAGTCTGCGGCGGCATCAGTCCACGTCGGTGCGCACGTGCAGCGGCCCGCGGGCCAGCAGATGCTGGGCGGACTGCGCGACCGGGCGCATCGTGACCAGGTCGAGGTTCACGCGACGCGGTGCATTCAATGCATAGGCGATGACATCGGCCACGTCCTCGGCCAGCAGCGGCTCCTCGACGCCCGCGTAGGTGGCCTCGGCCGCGACGCGGTCGCCGCCGAGACGGTTCAGCGTGAATTCCTCGGTGTGGACCATGCCCGGTGCGACCTCGACGACGCGGATCGGCTCGCCGTTCAGCTCCTGCCGCAGCACCTTCACGAGCATCGACTCCGCCGCCTTCGCGGCGTTGTAGCCTGCGCCACCCGGATACGCGATCTGCGCAGCGGTCGAGGTCACGAACACCGTGTCGGCGTGACCGGTCTGCGCCGCTCCCTCCCGCAGGAGGGGCAGGATGCCGGACACCAGCCGCTGCGTCGACAGCACGTTCGCGTCGTACATCCACTGCCAGTCGTCGATCGAACCGCCCTCGACGCTGTCGGTGCCCCTGGCCCCGCCTGCCACCTGCACCAGTGCGTGCACGGGCCCGGTTCGCTCGAGCTCTTCGAGCAGAGCCGCGACAGCATCCTCATCCGTCAGATCGCATGCGATCGACGACGACCCGGTCTCGGCGGCGAGCGCCTCCAGCCGGTCGGCGCGTCTCGCGACTCCGACGACATCCCAGCCCTGTGCGCGCAGCGCGCGCACAGTCGCCTCCCCGATACCGGTACTGGCCCCGGTCACCACGGCACGTCTGTTCACCATGCGTCCACCGTACGGCTTTTTCGGAATCCTGCCGTGATCCGACCCCGCTATGCCGTGATCCGGAGTATTACGTAACATTTCCCGGCGGTTGTTCCCATCTACGCTGCTTCCGTACTGTCGCAGGCAGGGCAGATGCCCTCCACCCGACTTCTATTGCCCTTGGGAGAGTTGCGATGACCGCAGAAGACTGGCGTTTCGAGACCAAGCAGATCCACTCCGGTGCCGCTCCGGACCCGGTGACCGGTTCCCGTGCCACGCCCATCTACCAGACCACCTCGTACGTCTTCCGCGACACCGAGCACGCTGCCAACCTCTTCTCACTCGCCGAGTCCGGCAACATCTACACCCGCATCCAGAACCCGACGCAGGATGTCGTCGAGCAGCGTCTGGCCGCGCTCGAGGGCGGCACCGCTGCTCTCGTCGTCGCATCCGGCATGTCCGCCGCGACCCTGTCGATCCTCAACATCGCAGGCGCGGGCGACCACGTCGTCGCCTCCTCCGCCATCTACGGCGGCACCTACAACCTGCTGCGCTACACGCTGGCCAAGCTCGGCATCGAGACCACCTTCGTCGAGGACCAGGACAACCCGCAGGCCTGGCGCGACGCCGCCCGCCCGAACACCAAGCTGTTCTTCGCCGAGACCATCGGCAACCCGAAGATCAATGTGCTCGACATCCAGACGGTGGCCGACATCGCGCACGAGAACGGTGTGCCGCTCATCGTCGACAACACGATCGCCACCCCGTACCTGGTGCGTCCGTTCGAGTTCGGCGCGGACATCGTCATCCACGCCGCGACGAAGTTCCTCGGCGGACACGGCACGGTCATCGCCGGTGCGATCATCGACGGCGGAAGCTTCCCGTGGTCTGAGCACGCCGACAAGTTCCCCGGTCTGACCGAGCCCGACCCGTCGTACCACGGCGTCAGCTACTCGGGCGTGCTGGGCGACAGCATCGCGTACATCATCAAGGCCCGCGTGCAGCTGCTGCGCGACACCGGCCCCGCGATCGCCCCGGCCAGCGCCTGGCAGCTCATCCAGGGCATCGAGACCCTGTCGCTGCGCATCGAGCGTCACGTGCAGAACACGCAGGAGATCGCCGAGTGGCTCGAGAACCACGACGACGTCGCCTCGGTCAGCTACGCGGGTCTGCCCTCGTCGCCCTGGTACGCGCTGGCGAACAAGTACGCCCCGAAGGGCGTCGGCGCCGTGCTGTCGTTCGAGCTCAAGGGCGGCGTCGACGTCGGCCGTGCGTTCGTCGACAGCCTGAAGCTGTTCAGCCACCTCGCCAACATCGGTGACGTGCGCTCGCTGGTCATCCACCCGGCCTCCACCACGCACTCGCAGCTGAGCCCCGAGGAGCAGCTGTCCAGCGGCGTCACCCCGGGCCTGGTTCGTCTGTCCGTGGGACTGGAGAACGTCGAGGACCTCAAGGCCGACCTCGAGCAGGCGCTCGTCGCCGCTCGCGCCGTGGCCGAGGCCGCGCGCGTCTGATCCCTCCTCCTCGAGGCCATCATTTGGCTCCCCGACTCGAAGTCGGGGAGCCAAATGTCGTTCATGGGCGTTGAGAACCGTCATCTGGCTCCTCGGCACAGGGAAATAGGGTCACGCGCCGGCAGTCAGGCGGGCCGAATGTGCGCGGCGAAGGTGCATGAGGAACGCGGCAGGATCCTCGAGGTCCGACTCGGTGAGGTGTATCACGATCCATCCCAGCCGTTCGAGCTCCCGCTGCCGACGGATGTCTCTGCGCCACTGCTCCTTGTCGGTGCGATGACCGTCGCCGTCGTACTCGATGGCGATCTTCGACTCGGGGTATGCGAGGTCCACGCGGCCGACGAATCGCATGCCGTCGAAGACCTCCCATTGCACGACGGGCTCCGGCAGACCGCCGGTCATGATCAGCAGTCGTGTCTCGGACTCCTTCGGCGACTCGACGCCTTCTCGCGCAAGCCCGAGCGCCGTGCGGATCGTGGCGCAGCCCGTGAACCGGCCCCATTCATCGAGTCGCCCCTGCACCTCCTCGCGAGTCGCCATCGGACGTGCGGTGTGAATCCCTGGATAGTTGTCCGCACTGGTGAGCAGCGCGTCGAACGCGGTCACCGTCTGGACGAGTGTGAGCTCGGGTGCGCTCGTCAGCACTGCAGCGATCGGATCGACCACCAGAGCACCTCTGAAGATCAGCCGCTGCGCCCGATGAGGTGCCAGCCGGCGTCCTTTCACGCCTGATCCGCGTGGCGGCGCCGCATTCGGCATCACGCAGACGTGCAACGGCTCAGAGGTGTTCCACTGCTCCGGATGCGGCAGGCCCCAGAGACGCATGGCCGTTCGCCCGACGAACATCTGCGCCGGGAGCATGATCGTCCGGTAACTGTCGATGAGCTCTTCGAAAGTCGACGGTGCGCTCCGCGCCCGAGTGCCGTGGAAGGGGCGGGCGAGGTCTCGGGCATCCCTTCTCGAACGCCCCACACCCGCAGCAGCAGCCGCACGTGTGGTGAATGCCTCGCCGAGTCGGCGGGGCAGGGGCTGGGGTCGGCGCATCGCCCCATCGTGGACGACCGGAGCTGTCTGCCGAGCCGCTGGTCCGGCATCCGTGGACAACTCGCATAAGTCGTCGTTCTGTGCAGGATCATTCGCGTGCCGACCCGGTCGGCACTCGTCGCGGGGAGCCGAATGTCGTTCATCGGCGTCGAGAACCGTCATTCGGCTCCTCGCGCGGGGCGCAGCACCGCGCCGACGCGTAACCTGCCGTCCTCAACCACCGGCGCGGGCGAGAATGGGAGGCATGGACTGGCAGACGACCTCTGAGGACACGGTGCCGTCGGCGCCCGTGACCGAAGCCGACGAGCGTCTGCTGCGTGCGCGGCCCCCGGCGACGGGCGCCTGGCGCGACGGAGACCCGATCGGCGGGCGCCGGTTCACCTTCCTCGGCGACTTCCGCACCGAGAACGGCCAGCATCTGCCGGTCACGCGTCTGGCCTGGGAGTCCTGGGGCGAGCTGAACGAGGCCCGCGACAACGCCGTGCTGATCCTGCACGCGCTCACCGGAGACAGCCATGTGCGCGGCGACGCGGGGGCCGGGCATCCGACCGCAGGCTGGTGGGAGCAGATCGTCGGCCCCGGTGCGGCGATCGACACCGACCGCTGGTTCGTGATCGCCCCGAACATGCTGGGCGGATGCCAGGGCTCCACCGGCCCCGCCAGCATCGCCCCGGACGGCCGCGAGTGGGCTTCCCGCTTCCCCTACCTGACGATCAGGGACCAGGTCGCCGCGCAGATCCGACTGGCCGACGAACTCGGCATCCAGCGGTGGGCCGCCGTGATCGGCGGTTCGATGGGCGGCATGCACGCCCTGGAGTGGGCCGTGATGGAACCCGACCGCGTCGAGCGACTGGCTGTGCTCTCCTCTCCCCCGGTCACGACCGCCGACCAGCTGGCGCTGAACTTCGTGCAGCTGGAGACGGTGCGGATGGACCCGCGCTTCGCTGGCGGCGAGTATTACGACGCCGCACTCGGCGAGGGACCGCACCGCGGTCTCGCGCTGGCCAGGCGCATGGCGCTGCTGAACTACCGCAGCCCGATCGAGCTCAACCAGCGCTTCCAGCGGTCCTGGCAATCCGGTGTGTCGCCGCTCGGCCGTGGCGGTCGCTTCGCGGTGGAGTCCTACCTCGACTTCCACGGCAACAAGTTCACCCGCCGCTTCGATGCGAACAGCTACATCACCGTCGTCGAGGCCATGAACTCGCACGACATCGGCCGCGACCGGGGCGGCGTGGAAGAGGCGCTGCACGCCATCACCGCCAAGACCCTCGTACTCGGCATCGACACCGACCGGCTGTTCCCGGTCGACGGGCAGCAGCGCATCGCGCGCAGCGTGCCGAACCTCATAGACGATGAGGAGGTCGTGCTGACCAGCGACTTCGGCCACGACGGGTTCCTCATCGAGACCGACCCCGTCGGCGCCCATCTGGAGCGCCTGCTGAGCGCGTGACGGCGGTGGGCCGTCCGCCGTGCCGTCAGCTGCGCTCGTAGGTCCAGGGCAGAGAGTCCATCCGCAGCCGATGCCGCGCCCCGACGGCACCGGGCTCGTCGGGATAATCCTCATCCCCCGCCCACATCACGAACCCGCCGTCCCCGCCGGCAGCCATGCGCGTGGCGAACTGCGCAGGAGCGGCGGTCGCCGTGAGAGCGTTGAACGCCTCATCGACCGTCCGGTGCGCGAGCAGCCCGTGCAGGGTGATCCACGTCGGTGGAAAGAGCACCAGATCGCCCGCCGCATGACGGGCGAAGACCCGATCGACAGAGAGCCAGACGGCCTCTTCGATCTCTCCGGGATTCGTGTGCACCTCTTCGCCCTGATCGCGGGCGAGGAAGAACCAGGTGCGGAACTTCACCGGAGTCTCAGCGGGCGGACTCCAGCACGACAGCACGGCGAGGTCGCAGACATGGATGCCCGCTTCCTCATACATCTCCCGAACGGCGGCGTTGCGCGCGGCAGCCTCCTCTGTCGCCGCATCCGCGCCGTCGCCCGGGTCCACTCGTCCGCCCGGGAACACCCACGCTCCGGGGAAGGAACCGGACTGCGGGCGACGCAGCAGCAGGGTCTGCAGACCGTCCGCACCATCGCGCAGGACCACCGCGGTCCCCGCGACGGACATGGACGTCTTTTCGGACACGACTGGATCAGCCCTCGTCCGCGGCGTCGATGGCGGCCTCGAGACGCTCGATCTTGGCATCCAGCTCGCCACTGTATCCCGGGCGGATGTCGGCCTTCAGCACCAGCGACACGCGCGACCCGAACGGCATCACGGCTTCGGTCGCACGCTTGACGACGTCCATCACGGTGTCCCAATCGGGCCCCTCGACCTCGGTGAACATACTGGTCGTGCGGTGCGCGAGCCCGGATTCGCGCACGACGCGCACGGCAGCCGCGACGGCGTCGTGGACGGAGTCTCCCTCACGGCCGTTGCCGGACGGGGCCACTGAGAATGCGACGAGCATGATTCCTCCTGGTTTTCAATGTGTGAGGCGTGTGGATGCGGTAGAACTCGGCGCGCGCATCACGACCTGCACCGAGTGGACGAGCAGGGTGACGAGCAGCAGATTGCGCACCGTGACGATGAGGACCGCTGCCGGCTCGGCGCGCAGCAGGGCGTCGTAGGCGAGCGGATAGATGGCGAAGGTCAGCGCACACAGCACGAGCACCAGTGCCACCGCGGCCCGCGCTCGCGGACGATCGAAGACGAGCCACAGGATCACGGGCGGGATGAGCCAGGTCGCGAACTGAGGCGAACCGACCTTGTTGGTGACGATCAATGCGACGACCAGGGCCAGGGAGAGGGGCGGCAGCAGGCGCTGCCAGGCCGCGCCGCCGCGCGCTCGCAGGATGCCGAGGATCACGATCGCCGCGATCACGACGGCCATCACCACGGTCAGCGCCGACGAGACCGCATCCGCCCCCTGTGCGACGATCTGGAACGTCAGAATGTCGAAGCTGTACTCGATCCGCGCGGCGCCGACGACGGCCAGCCAGAGGAACGGCGTCGCGGCGACCGCCTCGATCTGCAGGCCCCGCCCGGTCTGCGTGGTGAGGAAGCCGAACGCGTTCTCCCCCGCTCCCAGCAGGAGCAGCACCGCGACGATCGCCGCGGTGACGGATGCCGCGACGAGCATCACCTGCCAGGAGCGCCGTCCCGCCGCGATCACCGCGAGGATGATCGCTCCCGGCCAGATCTTGACCCACGCTCCGACGGTCAGCATCGCGGCACCGACCCGCGGACGTTGAGCGAGCCACAGCCCGCCGGCGACGGCGATCGGCACGGTTATCGCGTCGATCCGGTACATGGCGATGGGGCCGAGCAGCACCAGGGCGGCGGTCCAGAACCAGGCCGCGCGACGTCGACGTCGCGTGCCTCCGCGCCCGATGAGCACACCGAATGCCAACAGATCGCATGAAGTGACCAGGACCGCCCAGCCGATCAGATAGCCGCCGGCCACGCCGAACATCGTGGTGAACGGAACGGCGAGCAGCTGCGCCAGCAGCATCGGCACCAGCGCGAGCTGCGGATACACCCAGCTCTCGTTGATCCCCACGACCGGTCCGCCGCCGAGAGCCGCGGCGGACCAGGGCTGGTAGACGAGCACGACATCACCCATCGGCTGACTGGGCAGCACCCATCCGAGCCACGCCACCAGCACGTGCGCCGCCAGGAACGCTCCCCACTGCACGGCGGAGCGGGTCTTCTTGCGCCTCATCCGATCAGCGCCGCCATCACGCGATCAGCTCCCCGATGGCGGCGGACAGCGCCTCGGCGACGTCGAGAGCGACGATCGGGTGCCCGATGGCGCCGTCGACGGATCCGGATGCTCGGGCACCGGCGTGCCCGTGCAGCCAGACTGCTGCCGCGGCGGTCTCCTGATGCGGCCGGTCGGGATTCGCCGCGAGCAGCGCCGCGATCACGGCGGCCAGCACGTCGCCGGTTCCGGCGGTGGCCAGCCACGCGGGTCCGTTCGAGACCGAGATCGGCTGCGCGCCCGGCGCGGCGATGATCGTCCTGGTACCCTTGCGCACCACCACGTTCCCCAGCTTCTCGGCGGTCTCGACCACCTCTGCGACGCGTTGATCGGAAGAGGCGTCATCCGACGGCGCGGATGACGACCCCGAGCCGGCGGATGCCAGCCCCAGGCGCTCACGCAGACGGGCGAGCTCGCCGGCGTGCGGAGTCAGGACGAGGGGCGCGGTGGCGCCATGGGCGAGGTCCAGCGCACCTGCATCCACGACGACCGGCGTCTCGCGATGCAGGACCTCCTGCAGCGCGGCGAGCTCGTCGTCGTCGCGGTGCGCGGCATCCGTTCCCGACCCGATCACCCATGCCCCCACTCGGGTGCGGCCGATGTCGGAGCCCGCCACGGTCTCAGGGCGGCGGGCGAGCACGGCATCCGCGGCCCCGCCCGAGTAGCGCACGTATCCGGCGCCGGCGCGCCAGGCGGCCTCGACGCCGAGCACCGCCGCGCCCGGGTAGGCGCGTGAGCCGGTGCGAAGGGCCACCACGCCCCGTGAGTACTTGTCGTCATCCGCAGTCGGCGCATGCAGGAATGCGACGGTGTCGGCCCTCGTCCACTCGCGGATCATGGAGTCCACGCTAGCGCGCCCGGCGCTCTGCGCAGACGGTAGCGTCAAGGGGTGAGTCTGCTCTTCTCCCCGCTTTCCCTGCGTGATCGCACCTTCCGCAACCGCCTGTGGGTGTCCCCGATGTGCATGTACAGCGCCGTCGACGGCGTGCCGCAGAGCTGGCATCGCACCCATCTTGCCCAGTTCGCGTCCGGTGGCGCCGGCCTGGTGATGGCCGAGGCGACCGCCGTGGTGCCCGAGGGACGCATCTCGCCGCGCGACACCGGGCTGTGGTCCGACGAGCAGGGCGACGTCTGGGCGCAGATCGTGGCGGACGTGCACGAGCGCGGCGCGCTGATGGGCGTCCAGCTCGCGCACGCGGGCCGCAAGGCATCCACCTGGTGGCCGTGGGCGGATGCGCACGGCTCCGTGCCGGCAGAGGACGGCGGGTGGCGGACGGTGGCGCCCTCCGCTGTCGCCTTCGAAGGCTACGCCCAGCCCGCCGCGTTGGATGCCGCCGGGCTGGAGCGCGTCGTGGCGGGCTTCGCCGATGCCGCCCGCCGTGCGGTCGAGGCCGGATTCGATGTGCTCGAGGTGCACGGCGCACACGGCTACCTGCTGCACCAGTTCCTCTCGCCGCTGTCCAACACCCGCGACGACGGGTACGGCGGGTCGCTGGAGAACCGTGCTCGACTGCTGCTGCGCGCGGTGGATGCCGTCCGGGCGGTCGCCGGCGCGGCCCTGCCGGTGTTCGTGCGCCTGTCGGCCACCGACTACGCCGAGGGCGGTTTCACGCCCGAGGAAGCCGCCCAGGTGGGCCGTTGGGCGATGGAGCACGGCGCGGATCTGGTCGACGTCTCCAGCGGCGGGATCATCGCCCATCCGGTCATCGACTACCGGCCCGGCTATCAGGTGCCCTTCGCGAAGATCGTGCGCGCCGACGGGCAGGTTCCGACCGCGGCCGTGGGGCTGATCACGTCGGGCGCGCAGGCGGAACAGATCCTCGAATCGGGTGCCGCGGACGCCGTCTTCGCGGGTCGCGAATGGCTGCGCGACCCGCACTTCGCCCTGCGGGCAGCGCGTGAGCTGGGTGCGGAGGTCGACTGGCCGCCGCAGTACCTGCGCGCCCGCTGACGGGCGGGACGGGGGCTGCGGGGGGGGGTCGGAGCGGTCTTCCGCCGGTGAGTCGCGGTCAGCGGCCGCGACTGCGACGCGTGGCGTCCTGAACCTCGCCGACGAGTTCCTCCAGAATGTCCTCCAGGAACAGCACGGCCGTCGTCTCGCCGCGCATGTCGCGCACCTTCGCCAGGTGCCGTCCGCCGCGGCGCATGGCCGCAAGGGCATCCTCCAGGTCGGTGTCCTCCTGCACGGGGATCATGTGGTGGATGCGCTTGGAGGGCAGCGGGGCATCCGCCTCGGCATCCGCTCCATCGCCCTCGAAGGCGCGCAGCACGTCCTTCAGGTGAACGTAACCGATGGGCGCGTCTTCCGCGTCGACGATCACGTAGCGCGAGAAGCCGTAGCGCGCGACGGCCTTCTCGACGTCTCCCGGTGTGGCGGTGACGGGCAGCGTGATCAGCTCCGCGAGCGGAACGGCGACGTCACGGGCCTTCTTGTCGGTGAACTCCACGGCTGCGGCGACGGCACCCGAGGTGTCGGTGAGCACGCCCTCGCGACGCGACCGGTCCACGATCGTGGCGACCTCGTCGATCGTGAACGTCGAAGAGGCCTCGGTCTTCGGCTCCACACGGAACAGTCGCAGCACTGCGTTCGCGGAGCCGTTGAGCACCCAGATCACGTGCCGGAACACGCGGGAGACCCAGACGAGCGGCGGCGCGAGGATGAGCACGGCGCGGTCGGGAACCGAGAATGCCAGGTTCTTCGGGACCATCTCGCCGAACACGACGTGCAGGAAGGATACGAGCGCGAGCGTGATCACGAATGCCGCGACCGAGATCACCGCCGGGTCCCAGCCGATCGCATGCATCGGGATCTCGAGCAGGTGATGGATCGCCGGCTCGGACACGTTCAGGATCAGCAGTGAGCAGATCGTGATGCCCAGCTGAGAGGTCGCCAGCATCAGCGTGGCGTGCTCCATCGCGTAGAGCGCGGTCTTCGCCGAGCGCGAGCCGCGCTCGGCGAGCGGCTCGATCTGCGAGCGACGCGCGGAGATCACTGCGAACTCGCCGCCCACGAAGAACGCGTTGGCCAGCAGCAGCACCACCAGCCAGACCAGTCCGATCCAATCGTTCATCGGCTGACCTCCAGGTCGTCGTCGCCGGAGCCGGCGCGGCCTGCGGGGTCGGGGGTGTAGCGGATGCGATCGACGCGGCGGCCGTCCATCCTGGCGACCGTGAGGGCGCCCGACGGGATGCGGACCTCGTCGCCGAGGACGGGGACGCGTTCGAGCAGGCTCATCACATAGCCGCCGATCGTGTCGTAGACCTCGCCCTCCGGCACATCGATGCCGGTGCGGGCCAGCAGCTCATCCGGACGCAGCTCGCCGGGGAAGGTGATGGAATCCGCGCGTCGGACGATGCCCGCGCGTGAACGGTCGTGCTCGTCGAAGACCTCGCCGACGATCTCCTCGATGAGGTCCTCGAGGGTGACGATGCCGGCGGTGCCGCCGTACTCGTCGACCACGATCGCCAACTGGTAGCCCCTCGAGCGCAGCTCGGCGACCAGCACGTCCAGGTGCATGGTCTCGGGCACCCGCAGCGGTTCGGTGCTGAGGGCCCCGACGGGAACCTCCATGCGCTTCTCGCGCGGCACCGAGACGGCCGCCTTGACGTGCACGACCCCGGTGATGTCGTCCAGGTCGTCGTCGTAGACCGGGAACCGGCTGTGCCCGGTGCTGCGTGCCAGACGGATGACGTCGTCGGCCGAGTCGCCCACCGAGATCGCGTGCATGCTCGGACGCGGAGTCATGATGTCGTCGGCGGCCAGGCGGGCGAAGGTGAGGCTGCGATCGAGGAGCGTCGCGGTGTCCTTCTCCAGCACGCCCTGGCTGGCCGATCGGCGTACGAGAGAGGAGAGCTCCTCGGCGCTGCGCGCGCCGGACAGCTCCTCCTTCGGCTCGATGCCGATCCCGCGCAGCACGGCGTTCGCGCTGCCGTTGAGCAGCACGACCGCGGGCTTGAACACCATCGTGAAGACCGTCTGGAACGGCATCACGAGTCTGGCGGTGGCCAGCGGCAGCGCGAGGGCGAAGTTCTTCGGCACGAGCTCGCCGATGATCATCGAAAGGATGGTGGCGACCAGCATCGCGACCGTGACCGAGACGGGTGTTGCGGCGGCCTCGGGCACGCCCCAGGCCTCGAGCAGCGGTTCGAGGAGCTTCGAGATCGCCGGCTCCATCGTGTACCCGGTGAGCAGGGTGGTCAGCGTGATGCCCAGCTGCGCCGAGGAGAGGTGCGTCGAGGTGATCTTCAGAGCCCGGATCGTCAGCACGAGCCGGGGTTCCCCCCGGGCCTGGCGCGCTTCCAGCTCGGCACGATCGAGGTTCACGAGCGCGAACTCGCTGGCGACGAACAGGCCCGTGCCCACGATGAGAAGAAGCCCCACGCCCAGCAGCACGAATTCCATCAGCTGGCATCCTCGCGTTCAGCACGAGGCGGGCGGTGGGGCGGTGTACTGCAAGAAGGAGGGTCGTCCATGGTGCCGACGATATTACCGAATCGGACTGTGAGGCCCGGCCCCCGTCCGCGCCTGGCGAACAGCGTCGAGCGGATGCAGCGACAGCGCCGCGCCCGCTCTGCGCAGTTCGCGCTGCTGGACTCCGCTCGCGCTGTCGGAATCCGCTCGCGCTGCGCGGATATGCGCCGCGCGGGCCGAGAACAGCAGCGCCGATGGCTGCGGGCAGTGCGGCGGATGCGGATGCTCACCACCGGAGACCGCGACGAGGACGCGGCAGTCTGGACGGTACGCCCGCGCGGGTGAGGATGTCGTACAACAGCGCGGGATCCCGGTGCGCGTCCGTCCGCCATCGAGACACTCCAGAGACGATCCGGCGCAGTTCGTCCTCGCGGTCCTTCTCCTCGAGAAGGGCCTGCTGCGGTGTGCGTCCCTCGAGGATCTCCGGATCGAAGTACTTGCCCGTGCCATCGAATTCACCGACGTGATCGAACTCCTCGAAGTAGAAGTCCGTACGCACCCGCCGGCCGCTCGGCAGCAGAAAGGACTTCTGCAGCGTCGGCGCGGGGAAGCCCAGCAGGTCCAGCAGCACGCGCGCTTCGGACTCCCTGACAGAGTCCGCCCGCGAAGTCCCGAACTCGAGCGATTCGCGAACTCTGCCGAGGCCACGACGTCGCTGGCGTTCCAGCATCCGCTGCAGATCGACTGCCGATGCCAGCGCGCCGCCGGTGCGGCGTTCCCAACGCGCCTGGTCCATCGCGACCACCCCGCCCCGGAATGTCGATTCGGCTGCGACGTCGATCGCGGTCTGCGCAGGGCTCGTCACCAGATGACCACGCCACTCCACCACGTCGACGCCGTCGAACCCGAGCGCACGTCTTCTCACCGCTCCGGATGATCGACCGCCCGAGGCGCGGCTGATCCTGACCTCCACGCGGCTCGGCCAAGCGCCGATCCTGTCGATGTCCCAGATGGCGGCCGCCGCAGCGCCCATGAACACCTGCCGGGAGCGCGACCGATCTGCGACCTCCAACACCTTGACCAGGTGTCTGCGGAGAGGAGTGAGGTCGTCCCATTCGGAGGTCTGCACGTAGGAACCGGCCACGACCCGCTTGATGTCGCCTCGCGCCATCAGATGTTTCAGGCGGCGATCCGACACTCCCAGGCCGTTCGGGTCCGCGCGGCGCCGGACCTCGATCGGGTGCTCTGTACTCGCTGGCATGCTCAGCACCTTCGCACCTCACACGAGGCCTTGTGCACCGCATCCGCACGTTCTGTGGATACATCGTCACCTACGACACGATGTGCAGGACGATTCAGTCGGTCCCGCTCCCGCGGCTCGCTCCCGGCTCGCGCGGCTCCTCCCGGCCCGCGCGGCTCCTCTCAGCTCGCGCGGCGCCTATCTGCACCGCGCGAGCAGGATTCGACCGCGCGAACAGAGCGGAACGCCAGGAACAGCAGCGCGAACGAGAAGCAGCAGCGCGAGCCAGGCGCGAGGAACAGCAGCGCGAACGAGAAGCAGCAGCGCGAGCGGATGCTGAAGGGGTGGCCTACCAGCTGACCGGCAGCGCCTTGCCCTCCTCGTAGCCCGAGGCCGACTGCAGGCCGACCAGGGCGCGCTCGTGGAACTGCGGCACGGTTGCGGCGCCGGCATACGTGAACGAGGAGCGCACGCCCGAGGTGATCATGTCGAGCAGGTCCTCCAGCCCCGGGCGCAGCGGATCCAGATAGATCATCGACGACGAGATGCCCTCGGCGAACAGCTCCTTGCGGGCCAGCTCGTACGGGTCGAGCCGCTCGAAGCGCGCCTGGACGGCCTTGGTGGATGCCATGCCCCAGGACTCCTTGTACGGGCGGCCATCCGCATCGTGCAGCAGCTCCCCCGGCGATTCGATGGTGCCGGCGAACCACGAGCCGACCATGACGGATGCCGCGCCGGCGGCGAGCGCGAGGGCCACATCGCGCGGGTAGCGCACTCCTCCATCCGCCCACACGTGGGCGCCGACCGACCGTGCGGCCTCGGCAGTCTCGAGCACGGCCGAGAACTGCGGGCGCCCGACGGCGGTCATCATGCGCGTGGTGCACATCGCACCGGGCCCGACGCCCACCTTCAGAATGGTCGCTCCGGCATGCACGAGGTCGTGCACGCCGTCTGCGGTGACGATGTTGCCCGCCACGATCGGCAGGCCGAGACTCAGCCCGGCGACCGTCTCCAGGGCGCGCAGCATCGCCTCCTGATGCCCGTGCGCGGTGTCCAGCACCAGCACGTCGACGCCGGCGGATGCCAGTGCCCGCGCTTTGCCGGCGACGTCGCCGTTGATCCCGATGGCCGCGGCGACCGCCAGGCGCCCCGAGGCGTCGACGGCCGGGCGGTACAGGCTCGAGCGCAGCGCGGTGCGCGGTGTGAGCGTGCCGACGACCCTGCCCCGCTCGAGCACGAGGACGATCTCGGCATCCGCAGCATCGATCGTGTCGAAGGCCTCCCGTCCCTCCCCGATCTCCTCCGCGGCGATCGCGACGGCATCGGCGTGCACCAGGTCTCCGAGAACGGCATCGGTCAGGGCCGTCGCCAGTCTCGGCGCGGGGAGGATGCCGAGCACGTCGCCGCGCTCGAGCGGCCCAGCGCCCCTGTGCTCGGCGACGACGATGCCGTGTCCGGTCGTGGCGGGAAGAAGGCGCAGCGCATCGGCCACCGTGGCACGCGGTGAGAGCACCAACGGCGTGTCCCACCGCACCGGCTGGCGCTTGACCCAGCGGATCGCCTCATCCAGCTCCTGCAGCGGCAGATCCTGTGGGAGCACGCCGAGTCCGCCGCGCCGGGCGAGTGTGGCCGCCAGGCGCGGTCCGGTGACGGAGTTCATGTTCGACGCGACCAGCGGAACGGTCGCCGGAGTTCCATCACCCGGTGTCAGATCGACCTGAAGTCGGCTCGTCACGTCGGAGTGCCGAGGCACCAGGAAGACGTCCGAGTAGGTCAGATCCACCGCAGGTCGCTCACCGGAGAACTTCATATCGACAAGCTACCCCGGTGCGCCGCCCGAAACAGCCTGACAGCAGAGCATTCCGACAGGCGGATGGCATTAGGCTTGATGATTGTTACATGTGCGACCCGACGCACTCTCGCTGTCGAGTCGCATGCACAGCTTCAGTGACGAAAGAGGGCGGTAGAGCGTGTCGAACCAGGTGACCGGCGTCGGGGGCGACGGGGGGTTCGGAGCCAACTCGTGGCTCGTGGACGAGCTGTACGTGCAGTTCAAGCAGGATCGCAACTCGGTCGACAAGGAGTGGTGGCCGATTCTGGAGAACTACACTCCGGATACCGCCGCGCAGGCCGCGTCCGCGCAGACCGCCAGCCCGGTCACCGCACCGATCCCGGTGATCGGCGCTCAGCCGGTGGCCCGCACCACCGCGAAGCCCGCCAAGCAGGCGCCGATCCCCGCTCAGGCGCCGAAGCCGCAGGCGAAGGAGGAGGCCGCTGCAGTCGATGAGGAGAAGGTCACTCCTCTGCGCGGCATGCCGAAGACCCTCGCGGCGAACATGGACCAGTCGCTGAGCGTGCCGACCGCGACCAGTGTGCGCACGATCCCCGCGAAGCTGATGATCGACAACCGCATCGTCATCAACAACCACATGTCGCGCACGCGCGGCGGCAAGGTGAGCTTCACGCACCTCATCGGCTGGGCGCTGATCCAGACGCTGAAGGAGTTCCCCAGCCAGAACGTGTTCTACGCCGAGGTCGACGGCAAGCCGTCCGTGGTCGCACCCGCGCACGTGAACCTCGGCATCGCCGTCGACATCCCCAAGGCCGACGGCACCCGTGCCCTGCTGGTGCCCAGCATCAAGCGCGCGGACACGATGTCGTTCAGCGAGTACCTCATCGCCTACGAGGACCTGATCTCCCGCGCCCGCGGCAGCAAGCTGACCGCGGCCGATTTCGCCGGCACGACGGTGTCGCTGACCAACCCGGGCGGCATCGGAACCGTGCACTCGGTCCCCCGCCTCATGAAGGGCCAGGGGTGCATCATCGGCGCCGGTGCGCTCGACTACCCGGCCGAGTTCCAGGGGTCGAGTGCGAAGACGCTCACCGAACTGGGCATCGGCAAGACGATCACGCTCACCAGCACCTACGACCACCGCGTCATCCAGGGTGCGGGATCGGGTGAGTTCCTCAAGAAGGTGCACGAGCTGCTGATCGGCGAGCGCGACTTCTACGACGACATCTTCGCGGCTCTGCGCATCCCCTATCAGCCGATCCGCTGGAACGCCGACATCGCGGTGGACCTCGCCGAGCGCGTCGACAAGCAGGCGCGCGTGCAGGAGCTCATCAACTCCTACCGCGTGCGCGGCCATCTGATGGCCGACATCGACCCGCTGGAGTACGTGCAGCGCTCGCATCCCGACCTCGAGATCGAGAGCCACGGCCTGACCTTCTGGGATCTGGACCGCGAGTTCGTGACCGGCGGCTTCGGCGGCAAGCGCGTCATGAAGCTGCGCGACATCCTCGGCGTGCTGCGCGACTCGTACTGCCGCACCCTCGGCATCGAGTACATGCACATCCAGGACCCCGCCCAGCGTCGCTGGTTCCAGGAGAAGGTCGAGGTCAAGTACGTCAAGCCCGGCCATGACGAGCAGCTGCGTGTTCTGAGCAAGCTGAACGAGGCCGAGGCCTTCGAGACGTTCCTGCAGACGAAGTTCGTCGGCCAGAAGCGCTTCTCACTCGAGGGCGGCGAATCGCTGATCCCGCTTCTGGACGAGATCCTGCAGGGCGCCGCCAACGCGGGCCTTGACGGCGCCGCGATCGGCATGGCCCACCGCGGTCGCCTCAACGTGCTCACCAACATCGCCGGCAAGACCTACGGTCAGGTCTTCCGAGAGTTCGAGGGGTCGCTCACCCCCGGCAACACCCGCGGCTCGGGCGATGTGAAGTACCACCTGGGCACACAGGGCACGTTCATCGCCGAGGACGGCGCCGAACTGCCGGTGTACCTGGCTGCCAACCCCTCGCACCTGGAGACCGTCGACGGCGTGCTCGAGGGCATCGTCCGCGCCAAGCAGGACCGCAAGCCGATCGGAACCTTCGCGTGGCTGCCGATCCTCGTGCACGGCGACGCGGCGTTCGCCGGACAGGGCGTGGTCGTCGAGACCCTGCAGATGTCGCAGCTGCGCGGCTACCGCACCGGCGGAACCGTGCACGTGGTCGTGAACAATCAGGTCGGCTTCACGACACTGCCGACCGACTCGCGCACCTCGGTGTACTCCACCGACGTCGCCAAGACCATCCAGGCGCCGATCTTCCATGTGAACGGCGACGACCCCGAGTCGGTCATCCACGTCGCACAGCTCGCGTTCGAGTACCGTGAGCGCTTCCACAGCGACGTCGTGATCGATCTGGTCTGCTACCGCCGCCGCGGTCACAACGAGGGTGATGACCCGTCGATGACCCAGCCGCTGATGACCGACCTGATCCAGGCGAAGCGCTCGGTGCGCAAGCTGTACACCGAGGCCCTGGTGGGTCGCGGCGACATCACGCAGGAGGAGTACGACCAGGCCAAGGCCGACTTCCAGGCACGCCTGGAAGTCGCATTCGCCGAGACCCACGCGGTCGAGACCGGCGCGACGCCGATCGCTCCCGAGCTGACCCCCGTCGACGACCAGATCGGCTCGCCCGATGTCACGGGCGTTCCGCTCGAGGTCATCCACCTCATCGGCGATGCGCACGCGAACAAGCCCGACGGGTTCACCGTGCACTCCAAGCTGCAGCAGCAGCTCGACAAGCGCGTGACGATGAGCCGCGAGGGCGGCATCGACTGGGGCTTCGGAGAGCTGCTCGCATTCGGCTCGCTGCTGGTCGAGGGCACCCCCGTGCGTCTGGCCGGTCAGGACTCCCGCCGTGGCACCTTCGTGCAGCGCCATGCCGTGCTGCACGACCGCAGCAACGGCCAGGAATGGCTGCCGCTGACCAACCTCTCCGACAGCCAGGGCCGGTTCTTCGTCTACGACTCGCTGCTCAGCGAGTACGCGGCGCTCGGTTTCGAGTACGGCTACTCGGTGGAGAACAGCGAGGCTCTGGTGCTCTGGGAGGCGCAGTTCGGCGACTTCGTCAACGGCGCCCAGTCGGTGATCGACGAGTACGTCTCTGCCGCCGAGCAGAAGTGGGGCCAGCAGTCCGGTGTCGTGATGCTGCTGCCGCACGGCTACGAGGGTCAGGGCCCCGACCACTCCTCCGCCCGCATGGAGCGCTTCCTGCAGCTGTGCGCGCAGGAGAACATGATCGTGGCGCGTCCGTCGACGCCCGCATCGTATTTCCACCTGCTGCGCCGGCAGGCCTACGCCCGACCGCGCAAGCCGCTGATCGTCTTCACGCCCAAGGCCATGCTGCGTCTGCGCGGTGCGACCAGCCGGGTCGAGGACTTCACCCAGGGCCGCTTCGAGCCCGTGATCGATGACGACCGCGGTCTGGACCGCTCTGCCGTCAAGCGCGTGCTCGTGCACGCCGGCAAGATCCACTGGGATCTGCGCAGCGAGCTGGAGAAGAACCCGAACCCCGAGATCGCCCTCGTGCGCCTCGAGCAGTTCTACCCGACCCCGATCGACGCGCTGAAGGCGATCACCGACTCCTACCCGAACGCCGAGCTCGTGTGGGTGCAGGACGAGCCCGAGAACCAGGGCGCGTGGCCGTTCCTGGCTCTGGCGTTCGCCGATGTTCCCGGCGGCCGTCAGTTCCGTGCCGTGTCCCGCCCGGCGGCGGCCTCCCCCGCAACCGGCTCGTCCAAGGTGCATGCCACCGAGCAGGTCGAACTGCTCAAGACCGCACTGACGCTGGGCTGAGCCCGCCCGTCGAGATCGAAGGATGCCGCCCCTCTTGATGAGGGGCGGCATCCTTCGTCTCGGGTGGCCGCGCTCGGCGGGTGCCGCAGTCCGGCGCCGCTCAGTACCAGATGCTGATGAACGGTGCAGGGTCCGTGTGAAACGCACGACTCAGTGCCGCCACGGCCTCCGCAGCTCCCTGAACCCGTCCCGCCGCTGCGAGCTGACTCAGCGGCACGGCTCCCGCGTACGCGGTCGAGAGCGCCGCCACGCCCAGCGTCACGTCGGCCGCCGCGCTCGTCTCCTCCACGGACGCCGCACCGGCGGCATCCGTCCGCAGCCGCCAGGTGCCGTCGGCGAACCCGTAGGCGTCCGTGACGCGCAGCACCACGTCCAACGCCGCACTGAAACGACGCCCTCGCAAGGCCGCCGGCACATCGAGCAGACGCAGCCAGCCATGATCGTGCACGCCGACCTCCACGGAGCGCTGGTCCGCCACCAGGTGCAGGACAGGATCGTCCGTGGGCCGCAGCGCCGCCTCCACCCGGTCGACCAGATCGTGATTCACGGCGAAGCCCCACATGGCCCGCTGCGCCTCATCCGTCTCGGCCACCAGGTGGCGGATCGTCATCGTGTTGCGGTAGGAGTTGGGCTGCTCCTTCAGGCTGAAGGACATCGAGCCGCGCAGAATGCCGTCGGCATCCAGATAGCGGATGCCGCGCACAGCGGCATCCGTCTTCGCACCGTCGGCGGTGATCCCCGACAGACCGAGCCAACGACGCTTCCAGCCCGGGATCTGCCCGGTGCGCGCCGATCTGGCGTTGTCGTGGACCATGCCGAGTTCTATGGCGAGACGGGCCTTGTCCACGTACTCCAGCCGCCCGGGCGCCTCGGAAGCCGCCCAGCCCGCCGTGCGGGTGGCGATCGCCACGCGAGCCGCCTGGATCGCAGGACCGAAGCCGTAGCGACCGTAGATGGTCGCCTCGGTGACCGTGAGCCCCGCCATCGGAACTCCTGCCGACGCCGCGGCACGCAACTCGCCCTCGAGCAGTCCGCGGGCGATGCCGCGGCGCCGGTGCGTCGCCGAGACGGTGACCATGCTGATCGCCCACATGGGGATGCTGCCGCCGGGCACCGTCATGTCCGCCACCCATGAGTTGACGGTGCCGACCGGGAGCTCATCGGCTTCGGCGCCGTGCACGAAGACGCCCACGTTGCGGCGCTCGGCCCAGGTGCCCCGCATCTCGGCGATCTCCGAGACGGTCGGCTCGGCGCCCAGGAATCCGCGCTCGGCGGCGCGCGCGAAGCGCGCCGCCTCGGCCTCGTCCGACATATCGACGACGCGGTACTCGTAGCCCGTGTCCTTCAGCCTCTCTGCGGAGGTCACGTCTGCCGGTACTGTGCGCGCGTCTGTAGAAATCACCCGCCCAGACTACCCAGAGGGCAGCGGACGGGCGAGCGCTGCGGTCAGTGCGAAGCGGCCTGTGCGACCCTCAGCCGCGCGAAGACCTGCTCGCGCAGCTCTTCGGGTGCGGTCTCGCGGCACGCGCGCGCGATGACCTCGGTCAGCGTCGTGGCGACGAGCGCTTCGTCCTTGCAGGACTGGCAGTTCTCGAGATGCTCGCGGATCTCGGTGTGCTCGGTGTTGCACACCTCGTTGCGCAGGTACTCCTCAAGGTCACGGCGGGCCTTCTCGCAGCCGCAGTCGCTCATTTCGTGCTCCTCGATCGGGCCCCGGCGATCCCTCGCTCGGCGGCATAGTCGGCCAGCAGCTCCCGCAGCATCCGCCTGCCCCTGTGCAGACGGCTCATGACGGTGCCGATGGGTGTCTTCATGATGTCGGCGATCTCCTGGTAGGAGAATCCCTCGACGTCGGCGAGGTACACAGCCAGACGGAAGTCCTCCGGCACCTCCTGCAGCGCATCCTTGACGACGGATGCGGGCATGTGATCGATCGCCTCGGCCTCGGCCGAACGACTGTGCGTCGCCGTGGTCGACTCCGCGCCGCCCATCTGCCAGTCCTCGAGCTCGTCGATCGTGCCCTGGTACGGCTCGCGCTGACGCTTGCGATAGATGTTGATGTACGTGTTGGTGAGGATGCGGTACAGCCACGCCTTCAGGTTCGTGCCCTGTGAGAACGACGACCACGCCGCGAACGCCTTCACGAACGTCTCCTGCACCAGGTCAGCCGCATCAGCGGGGTTGCGCGTCATGCGCATGGCCGCCGCGTAGAGCTGATCCATGAAGGGGATCGCCTGCTCCTCGAAATCGCGTCGAGGATCGCCGGATGCTGTATCGTCCATCACCGGCCAGTCTAGGCGGGCGAAGGGGTCGGCATCGGATATGTCGCTTTCACGGCGTATCAGCGTCGCCTGCATCGGTCACCTCTCTCTCCGCGCGTCGCGGGCTTCACTAGGCTATGAACCGATGAGCACTCAACGGTATTCCCCTTCCCCGCCTCGGGGTGCGTACATCGCACCGGGCAGCGACCTGCCCGTGCACGCCTCCGTGAGCATTCCCGGCTCGAAGTCGCTCACGAACCGCGAGCTGATGATCGCCGCGATCGCCGACGGCCCCGGCCACCTGGTTCGTCCGCTGCACTCCGACGACTCCCGCCGCATGGTCGAGGCGCTGCGCCGGCTCGGCGTCGGCATCGAGGAGGTGCCGTCCGACGGCGAGTTCGGGCCCGACCTGCTGGTCACTCCTGCTCCCCTGCGCGGCGGCACCACGATCGACTGCGGCCAGGCCGGCACCGTGATGCGGTTCATCGCACCGCTCGCCGGTCTCGCCTCCGACGACGTGCACGTCACGGCTGACGCGAACGCGCTGCACCGTCCCATGGGCGCGCTGATCAGCGGGCTGCGCGACCTGGGCGTCGATGTCGACGACGAGGGCACCTGGTCGCTGCCGTTCACGATCCGCGGTCACGGCCGCATCCGCGGCGGGCGCGTCGAGATCGACGCGTCCGAGTCCAGCCAGTTCGTCTCGGGGCTGCTGCTGGCGGCACCCCGCTTCGATGTCGGCCTGCATCTGGTGCACACCGGCGAACACCTGCCGAGCCTGCCGCACATCGACATGACCATCGAGTCCCTCAGCCGGCGCGGCATCCGCATCGAGCGCCCGGCCGTCGGAGAGTGGCTCGTCGAGGCCGGTGTGCCCCGGGCCAAGGACGTCACGATCGAGCCAGACCTCTCCAACGCGGCACCGTTCCTCGCCGCCGCACTGGTCACCGGTGGCGAGGTGACGGTCGGCGGCTGGCCGCTGCACTCCACCCAGCCCGGCGCCCTCCTGCCCGACATCCTGCACGCCATGGGAGCGCACACGACCCGACACGGCGGAGCGCTCACCGTCCGCGCCGGCGACGGCATACGCGGTCTGGACCTCGATCTGTCGGCCGCGAGCGAGCTGACCCCGACCATCGTGGGACTGGCCGCATTCGCCGACGGCCCGACCACCATCCGCGGCGTCGGTCACATCCGCACGCACGAGACCGACCGCATCGCCGCACTGATCGGAAACCTCCGCGCGCTCGGCGGCGAGGCCGAGGAGCTTCCGGACGGACTGCGCGTCATCCCGCGTCCGTTGCACGGCGGGGCGTGGCCGGCTCATCATGATCACCGCATGGCGACCACCGGGGTCCTGATCGGCCTGCGGGTGCCGGGAGTGGAGATCGACGACATCGGCACGACGACCAAGACGCTTCCCGAGTTCACGATGCTGTGGGAGCGGATGCTGAGGGGCGCCCCCGCGTGAGCTGGCTGGGCGACGACGATGAGCTCGACGACTTCGAGGAGTTCGACGAGGCCAGCATCCGAACGCGCCCCAATCCGAAGGCCAACCGGCCGCGCACCAAGCGCCGCCCGGCGCACGAGGACGCGCAGATCGGCCGGGTCCTGGGCGTCGACCGAGGCCGCTACAGCGTTCTCCTCGCTGAGGACCAGCCCGATGAGCGCATGGTGACCTCGACGAGGGCCCGGGAGCTGCGACGCACCGCCATCGTCACCGGCGACCGCGCTCGTGTCGTCGGCGACATGTCGGGCGACGTCGGGACCCTCTCGCGCATCGTCGGTCTCGTCGAGCGCACGTCACTGCTTCGACGCAGCGCGGATGACACCGATCAGGTCGAGCGCGTGATCGTCGCCAACGCCGATCAGATGCTCATCGTCGTGGCTGCCGCCGATCCCGAGCCGCGCGCCCGTCTCGTGGACCGCTACCTTGTGGCGGCACTGGATGCAGGCATCCGTCCGCTCCTGGTCATCACCAAGACCGACCTCGCCGACCCCACGGTGTTCCTCTCGCACTTCGACGGACTGGACCTCACGGTTTTCACGAGTGCCCGCGGCCACATGCCCGTCGACGAGATCGGCGCCGAGCTGATCGGGCGCTCGACGGTCTTCGTCGGGCATTCCGGTGTCGGCAAGTCGACGCTGGTGAATGCTCTCGTCCCGGGCGCCGGGCGCGCCACAGGGCACGTGAACGAGGTCACCGGACGGGGACGCCACACATCGTCCTCCACCGTCTCGCTGCGCTACACGACGCCGAACGGCCGCGGCTGGGTCATCGACACGCCCGGAGTCCGCTCGTTCGGGCTCGGGCACGTGGATCCGGCCAACATCCTCGCCGCGTACACCGAGCTCGCCGAGATCGCCGAGGAGTGTCCGCGCGGATGCACGCATCTGCCGGATGCCGAGGACTGCGCGCTCAACGAGGCGGCAGCCGAGGGCCGGCTGAGCGAGACCGGCAAGGACCGACTCGAGTCCCTGCAGCGGTTGCTCACGACCTTCGGGGACTCCCCGCGGTCCGCCGGATAGGCTGAGGGTGTGACCACTCTTCGCCTGGAATCCGGCACCCCCGCTCCCGACTTCACTCTCTCCGACCAGGACGGCTCGCCCGTCTCGTTGACGGGTCTGCGCGGACAGAAGGTCATCCTGTACTTCTACCCGGCAGCGATGACCCCGGGCTGCACGACGCAGGCGTGCGACTTCCGTGACAGCATCTCCTCGCTGCAGGGTGCCGGCTACACCGTGATCGGCGTCTCCCGCGACGAGCCCGCGAAGCTGCGCGAGTTCCGCGAGCGCGACGCGCTGACCTTCGAGCTGCTCAGCGACCCCGACCACGCCGTGCACACCGCCTACGGCGTGTGGGGCGAGAAGATGAACTACGGAAAGGTCATCGAGGGCGTCATCCGCTCCACGTTCGTCATCGACGAGCAGGGCGTGATCGAGCTCGCCCAGTACAACGTGAAGGCGACCGGGCACGTCGCGCGACTGCGCAAGACGCTCGGCGTCGACGCCTGAGGCTCGGGGCATCGACGCGCGACGCTCGTCTTCAGTCGTCGTCGCCCTCGTCGGGCGCGTGGCCCTGCAGACGCGGGTCAGATGCGCCGTCGCGCCGGACCACGGCGATGAGCAGAGCCAGGCCGACGATGCCGGATCCGCCGATCGCGAGGGCGAACAGCCAGGGCGTGGGCTGGATGCCGAGGCTCGCCAGTGCGAGGGCGACGGCGAGCACCTGGAAGAGAACGCCACCTGATCGTGCCCAGGATGCTCCGCGCAGCGTTCCGAACGCGAACGCGAACAGCGCTGCGGCTCCGATCATCGTCAGCACGATCAGCGCGACGCCGCTGGCCAGGGAGGACGCGTCTCCCGAACCGAGCGCGAACAGCTCCACGAGGGTGATCACGGTCAGAGCCGCGCCTTCGAGTGCAAGGACTCCGGCCGCGAAGGTGGCAGGTCCGGAACGGCGCATGCGCGCACTCCTCCCAAGAGTTGTCAGAAAACCCTTGATTTCAGATTGTTTCTGTAACAAACTAGTAAAAGCCATGTGCTCCCACATCGGAGTGGGGCGGGTACTTCGCCCGCATGACCAGGGTAGCGGAATCCCGATCCACTCCCGAACTCGAGTGCCGCATCTGCGGCCACCCACACCGAACACATCAACTCTGAGGAGCCTCAATGGATTGGCGCGATAAAGCGGCCTGCCTGACCGTCGACCCCGAACTGTTCTTCCCCGTCGGGAACACGGGTCCGGCCGTCGATCAGATCGAGAAGGCGAAGGCCGTCTGCGCCACCTGCACCGTCACCGAGATCTGCCTCCAGTACGCCCTCGAGTCCGGCCAGGACTCGGGCGTGTGGGGCGGCCTCTCCGAAGACGAGCGCCGCGCGCTCAAGCGCCGCGCCGCTCGCGCGCGCCGCGCCGGCTGACGCCGATCTGAACGCAGAGGCGCCGGTGGGAACATCCCCGCCGGCGCCTCTGCGCGTATGCCGGCTCAGACGGTGATCCACCGCATCGGGATGTCTATGGTCACCTCGGTGCCCTCCCCCTCGCGGCCCTTCCACTCGATGGTTCCGCTGAGCTCGCCCTGGATCAGGGTGCGCACGATCTGCGTTCCCAGTCCCTGACCGACCCTGCCTTCGACCAGTCCGTGTCCGGTGTCGATGACCTTCACCCGCAGCTGCTCGGATGTGCGCGCGGCCTCGATGCGCACGATGCCCTCCTGCCCCGCCAGCCCGTGCTCCACGGCGTTCGTGACCACCTCTGTGAGAGCGAGCGCCAGTGGCGTCGCGTACTCGCTCGGCAGAACGCCGAAGCGCCCCTCCAGTTGGGTGCGCGCCCTCGTGTTGGGTGCTGCCGCGACCTCGGCGACGAGCTTGAGGACGCGGTCGAACACCTCATCGAAGTCGACGGTCTGCGACAGTCCGCTGGCGAGTGTGTCGTGGACGACCGCGATGGCCTCCACCCGCCGCATCGCCTGGGTCAGCGCCTCGCGTGCCTCGTCGGAGTGCGTGCGACGCGCCTGGATGCGCAGCAGCGATCCGACGGTCTGCAGGTTGTTCTTGACCCGATGATGGATCTCGCGGATCGTGGCGTCCTTGGTGATCAGCTCCTGCTCCTGATGGCGCAGCTCGGATACATCCCGGCAGAGCACGATCGCGCCGGTCCGATTGCCGTGGTCCTTCAGCGGGATGGCGCGCAGAGACACCGTCACGCCGCGTGCCTCCATGTCCGTGCGCCAGGGTGCGCGTCCGGTCACGACGACAGGGAGCGACTCGTCCACCTGTCGCGACGGGGGGATGATGCTGGTGGTCACCTCGGCGAGGGACTCCCCCTCCAACTCGTCGATGAATCCCATCCGGTTGAAGGCGGACAGCGCGTTGGGACTCGCGAAGGTGCTGATGCCGTCCACGTCCAGACGGATCAGGCCGTCCGACGCCCTGGGCGCACCACGGCGGGGCGCGGTGGGGGCCGAGAGGTCGGGGAACTCGCCCGAGGTGATCATGCGGAACAGATCGTTCGCACACTCGTCGAAGCTGATCTGCTGACGCGACGGCATGCGCGCCTCTCCGAGGTTCGTGTGCCTGGTCAGTACGCCGAGCACGACGCGTTCGCCCTCGGTGCGGATGATCGGCACCGCACGGACCCGTGTCGGCGTCTCCTCGAACCAGTCGGGCGAGGAGGAGTCGACGATCGTTCCGGACTCGAATGCCGACTGCACCTGCGTGCGCCACTGAGGCCGCACCTTCTCGCCGACGATGTCGCGATAGAACAGCGTGGCCGCACCGCTCGGTCGGGAGTGCGTCACCGCGACGAACGAGCCGTCGGCGGTCTCGATCCACATGACGATGTCGGCCGACGCGAGGTCGGCGAGCAGCTGACCATCGCCGGCGAGGCGATGGAGCCACTCCACATCGGCGTCGGTCAGGAGGCCTTGGGCGTGGACGAGATCACTGAGCGTTGACACTCGTTCAGCCTACTGGGGTCGCTCGCGCGCTCCGCAGGCCGTCACCGGTCAGAGCACCGCGAACGAGCTCGCCCGCCACCTGCTGTCGAGCCCCTCCAGACGGATCGCGACCGCTCGCGTACGCCCCGGACCCGCCACCACCACGACCGCCTCGACGATGCCGTCGGCGGGCGCGCTCTCTCGGATCGAGAGGATGCTGAAGGTCGGCCTGCTCGGCGCCACCCCGCGCGCGCTGCGCGCGCGGGCGGAGAGGTTCGATCGTGCCGCGAGTGCTCGGAACGCGTCCTCACTGAGCCAGCGCGCCAGCTGGTCCACTTCGCGCACTCCCGCGAGCACCTCCAGGGCGCCCTGAGTGAGACTCCTCAGCAGAGGAACGGGGTCGGGCAGGTGCGACGCGGGCGTGGGCTGCGGCTCGAAATACTCACTGGACGTCGTCGTCATCTTCCCGCGTTCCCCCCGGCCCGTGGCAGCTCATCGATCAAAGTGCGCGTAATGAATTCCCTTGCAGTGAACCATGGCTCGGCGCGCGGAGAAACCCCCTTCGCCCGATCTGTGGATAACTTCCACGCCGGAAGCCGTCCCTCGCCTACGCTCGGACGCGTGGAATGGGAGCACCTCTTCGAAGACCTCGAGGGTCAGCTCGCTGCGGAGTGGGAGTCCGAGCGCGCGGCGCTGGACGCCGAGTCCGAGCGCCTGCGCATCTCGAAGCTGACCCTGCGGGAGCGGTTGCGTCTCATGGAGGCCGACACCCCTCGACTTCTGCTCGAGCTGGCCGGCGGTGATCGCTGGGACGCGACGCTGCGCGCCATCGGCGCGGACTGGATCGGCGTCCAGACGGAAGGCGACGGGCGGATGCGAGTGGTGCCGCTGGCCGCGGTGCAGGCCATCGGCGCCGACCACGGCACCCTCCTCGCGGGCCTTTCTGCGGATGCCGGCCCGGCGGGTCTGCGCGAACGGATGACCTTCGGCTTCGTGCTGCGCGACCTCGCCCGGCGTCGCGCCCCCGTGACGATCGCCAGGCGCGGAGCGGATCCTCAGCACGGCACCATCGACCGCGCCGGAGCCGACCACCTCGACCTCGCGCTGCACGATCTCCGAGAGCCTCGCCGGGCGCGTGCGGTGCGCGGCTTCCGACTCATCGCCTTCGATGGCATCGTCTGGGTACGGGTCGAGAGCGGCGGCTCGACCGCGTTCTGATCGCTCTGCCGAGCGTGCGGGACCGCTCAGTCGCGCCGATACGGCGTCGTTCCCCACAGTTCTGGGAAGCTGGCCTCATTGGCCTGTCGCCACAGCGCCATCCGCCTGGCGTCCTCGGACTGCTCCGAGAGGTACTCGGCGAGACTGGACTCCTCGACGCGCCAGCGCGCCGGCGACCCGAGCTGCGAGCCGCGCAGACGGCCCTGCTGCACGAGGTCGATGACTTCATCGACCTCGATGCTCAGCAGCTCGGCGACCTGCGCGGGTGCGAGGAAGCGCGGAGCCGTCTCGGATGGTTCGGGCATGTCCTCATTCTCTCCCGCAGAGCGCTGCGATGCCGCTGAGAATCAGCCCTGTGGATAACTTTTCCGGCACGTCTTCGGAATCTGTGACCATTGCAGCATGATGCACACGCGTGCCCGCCGTCCCTTCTTCGGCGATCTCCGCTTCCTGGTCGGCCTCGCTCTCGTCGTCGTCTCGATCGCCGGAGTCTGGCTGCTGGTCTCCTCCTCGCGCCAGACGACGCCGATCCTGCAGGCGACGCGCACGATCCTTCCCGGCGAGGCGATCGATTCGGCGGACTTCCAGATCGTGGAGGTGGGGCTCGGCGCGCTCACCGGGACGTACCTGGCACCGCAGGACGTCGATCCCCACTCCATCGCGACGAGAACGCTTCCGAAGGGCGAACTCGTGCCGCTGTCCGCCATCGGCGATGAGGACGGTTCCCGCACCACGACGCTGGTGGTCAACAGCACGCTCCTTCCCGAGGGCGTGCGGGCAGGGACGGTCGTCGAGCTGTGGCACTCGCCTCTGCTCGAGGACGGGCGTACTCCCGACGCGCCACGGGTTCTGGTCGGTGATGCCGTCGTGGCCGCGGTGGCCGAAGCGGACGGCATGCTCGGTCAGAGCCGCACGGATGTCGAAGTCGTCATCGATCGCTCCGATGTCGCGGACGTGCTCGCGGCGATCGCGAGCGGCTCGATCATCTCGATCATCCCCGCAGGAGCGGGCTCATGACCTCCGTCATCATCGCGAGTCCCGGGAACGATGCCGCGATGATGGCATCCGACCTCGAACTCGAAGGCGTCGAGGTGCGCCGAGCGGACCCCACCGAGCTGCGCGATATGGCGCTGATGGAGGTGGACGCGCTCCTGGTCGTGGCGACGCGCGGAGTGCTCACCCCGGATCTCGTCGGCGCGTGCGATCGCGCCGGCGTCCGCATCCTCCCCATCGGCGATGCCGATTCGCGGCTCGTCTCCCGGTTCGGTCTGAGCGCGCCACTCCCCTACGACACCCCGGCGTGGCGGATTCTCCAGCTGCTCGCATCCCCACCCCCGGCTCCGGATGCCGCACCGAGGCGTCCGTCCCGGGTCCTCGCGGTCTGGGGCGCCCACGGGGCGCCCGGCCGTTCCACCGTGGCGATCCAGCTCGCCGTGGAGCTGTCGCGGGAGGGCGGGCGCACGGCGCTGGTGGATGCCGACAGCGTGGCGCCGTCGATCGCTCTGCAGCTCGGCCTCGGCGATGACGCCCCCGGCCTCGCTGCCGCCTGCCGTCGTGCGGAGCTGGGCACCCTCGACGCGGCGGAGCTGTCCCGCCTGTCCTCTCCGGTGGAGACGTCGGGTGGGACTCTCGAGGTGCTCGGCGGTCTGAACCGGCCGAGTCGCTGGCCCGAGCTCGGTGCGGCACGGGTGCGCTCGACGCTGGCAGCATGCCGTGCCTGGGTCGACGAGACGGTCGTCGACGTTTCCGCAGAGTTCGAGGAGGACGACGATCCGCTCGACCCGGGAGCCCCGGCCAGGCACGCGGCGACCGCCGCCGCCCTGCTGGAGGCCGATGCCGTGGTGGCCGTGCTCTCGGCGGATCCGCTGGGCGTCAGCCGCTTCGTGCGCGGCTACGCCGAACTGCGGCACCTCGTCGGCGGCACCCCGATCACCGTGGTCGCGAACCGCGTGCGTCCCGGCCCGCTCGGCATCGATGCGCGCGGCCAGATCCGCCGCACGCTCGACCGATTCGCGGGGATCGAGGACGTGTCGTTCCTCCCCGAGGATCAGCGGGCCGCGGATGCGGCGGCGCTGCATGCCAGGGCGATCGCCGACGTGTCGCCGCGGTCCCCGCTGGTATCGGCCGTGCGTCGCGTGGCGTCGGGTCTGCGGCCACGCGAAGAGGTCACTGCCGGTAGCTCGAGAGGAAGTTCCCGAGCCGCTCGACGGCTTCGCTGAGCACCCTGGGCTCGGGCAGGGTGACGACCCGCAAATGGTCGGGGTCCGGCCAGTTGAAGCCGGTGCCCTGCACCATCAGGATCTTCTCGGACACCAGCAGGTCGTACACGAGCTTCGCGTCGTCGCGGATCTCGTGCACATTCGGATCGAGCCGAGGGAACGCATAGAGCGCACCCTCCGGTTTGACGCAGCTCACGCCGGGGATCGAGTCCAGACCGCGCCACGCGATGTCCCGCTGCTCGTGCAGACGTCCGGACGGGGCGATCAGCGAATCGATCGACTGCACTCCGCCGAGTGCTGCCTGCACGGCGTGCTGGGCGGGGACGTTGGGGCACAGCCGCGTCGAGGCGAGCAGGGTGATGCCCTCGAGGAAGCCGTGTGCGTGGGATTTCGGTCCGGTGATCACGACCCAGCCCGATCGGAATCCCGCGACGCGGTAGGTCTTGGACAGGCCGTTGAAGGTCAGGCACAGCAGATCGGGGGCGAGCGTCGCAGTGGGGATGTGCTTCGCATCATCGAAGAGGATCCGGTCGTAGATCTCGTCCGAGAGCAGCAGCAGCTGATTCTCCCGCGCGATCTGGACGAGCCCTTCCAGCACCTCCCGCGAGTACACCGCACCCGTGGGGTTGTTGGGATTGATGATGACGATCGCCTTCGTCTGCGGTGTCACCTTCGAGCGGATGTCCTCGAGATCGGGCTGCCAGCCGTTTTCCTCGTCGCACAGGTAGTGCACCGGCGTGCCGCCCGCGAGGGAGGTCATCGCCGTCCACAGCGGATAATCGGGCGCGGGGATCAGGACCTCGTCGCCCTGGTCGAGCAGGGCCTGCATGACCATCGTGATCAACTCGGAGACGCCGTTGCCGAGATAGACGTCGTCAGGATCGAAGGCGGGGAAGCCCTCGATCTCCTCGTAGCGGCTCACCACGGCTCGACGCGCCGAGATGATGCCCTTGCTGTCGCTGTAGCCGTGCGCGGTCGGCAGGGCGGCGAGCATGTCCCGCACGATCTGGTGCGGCGCCTCGAACCCGAAGGTGGCCGGGTTCCCGGTGTTCAGCTTGAGGATCTGATGCCCCTCGGCCTCCAGGCGCGCGGCCTCGACCAGTGCTGTGCCCCGGATCTCGTAGAGAACGTTCTTGAGCTTGGACGACTGGTCCAGTGTGCGCCTGGTCATCCGCCCAGGATACCGGGACGAACGGGGTGGGATGCCGCCGCGGGGCGGAGATCAGTTCGCGGCGAGCCGCGGCGCTGCCGGGCGCATGCTCACGGCGTGCGCGAGGCGCTCGTGCCGACTGCTCTCGACATGCGCGCGCGCCAGCGCGCTGGCGCGTTCGCCATCGCGATCACGGACCGCCTCGTACAGCGCGACGTGCTCATCGGCGATGTGCTCCAGGTCGTCGTGCTGGACGAGGGCCCAGCGCAGCCGGCTCCGGATGCTGCCCATCAGATCCGCCAGCAGGCGGTTGTCGGCCAGCTGCACGGCCACCTCGTGGAAGTCGGCGGCTGCTCGCCGGGACATCACGCTGTCGTCGAGGCGAGCGCTCTCCTGCTCCGTGTCGAGGACGATCTTCAGCAGCTCGAGGTCCTCGCGCCGGTGGCGTTCCGCTGCGAGGCGGAACGCCATCGGCTCGAGCACCTCTCTGACCTCGTCGAGGTCTGCCAGGTCTGCCGCGGTGAACTCGCGCACGATCGCCCAGGTTCGTGGGCGCAGTTCGACGAGACCTTCGCCGTCGAGCAGCTTCAGCGCGTCTCGCACCGGCACACGGCTGACGCCGAACTCGGTCGCGAGATCCCGTTCGGTGAGCTTGCTGCCCGGCGGGCGGGTGCCGTCGAGGATCGCGTCGCGCAACCATGTCGCGACTCGGCTGGATTCCAGTTCGCGTTCGTCTGCTCCGGTCACAGGATCATCTTCGCATCTCGTCCGCCCGCGCTCGATCACGCCTTCTTGGCGGGCGTCTTTCCTGCCGGGGACTCCACCCAGCGGATTCCCTCATCCAGGGTCGGCAGGATCTCGGTCCCGATCTTGCGGGCGAGCAGGTCGTCGAGCCGGTCCAGCGGCCCGATGAGCGTGCGTCCTCCCGCCCGTGCGACGCGGATCGCCGCATCGATCTTGGGCTGCATCGATCCCTCGGCGAACTTCATCGAGGCCACAGCATCCGCCGACGCCGTGTGGATGTCGCGCTGCTCGGGAGTACCCCAGTTCTCACTGACGTAGTCGCCGTCGGTGAGCATGATCAGCGTATCCGCGCCGATGTCCGCGGCGAGCGCGGCACTGGCGAGGTCCTTGTCGACGACGGCCTGAACGCCGACGTGGCGTCCCTGCGAGTCGGCGCGCACCGGCACTCCGCCGCCACCGACGCAGACGGCGAGGCTGCCTGCTTCGAGCAGGCGGCGGATCAGCGGCGCCTGCACGATGGCCACGGGGTTCGGGGAGGGCACGACGCGACGGAACGCGTTGCCGTCCTTCGCGATGGTCCAGCGGTACTCGGCGGCGGCCTCAGCCGCGTCATGCGCGGAGTACTGCGGTCCGATGAGCTTGGTGGGACGATCGAAGGCCGGATCGGACTCGTCGACGACCGTGGTGGTGATGATGCCGGCGACCTCGCGCTCACCACCCAGGGCGTTCGCGAGCTCCTGCTGCACGACATACCCGATCATCCCCTGGGTCTCGGCTCCGAGGATGTCCAGCGGGTAGGCGGCCACATCCTGGTAGGCCAGGTTCTGCAGCGCGAGCAGGCCGACCTGCGGCCCGTTGCCGTGCGTGATCACCATCTCGTTGTCGCGCGCGAGCGATGCGAGCGCCATGCACGCCGAGCGGACGTTGCTCCGCAGGAACTCGGCGGTCATCGGCTCGCCACGACGTGCGAGGGCGTTGCCTCCCAGTGCCACTACGACGCGCATGTTCTCTCCCTTGTTGAGGTTGCTCTGGTATGCCAGACTAATAAATGGTATTCCATTTGCATAAATGGTATACCTAGATCCAACACATTCACAGCATCCGCACCACGGACACCACCGCGACCCGCGGATGCCACGGAGAGAAGACGATGACCCCCGTCGCACCCCTCGTCGCGCTTCGCGCGACCACCTGGGATGCTGCGCTTGAGGAGACGCTCTCGAGCACGGCCCATGCCCGGGCGCTCGGCGATCTCTCCGTGCATTCGGTGCACAGCCGAGTCGTGAACATCCGGTGCGGAGACGAGCTCATCGCCCTTGCCGACGATCGACTCGACGACGCGCCCTGGACCGTCCGCATACCGACTGACGGGTGGTCGGTGCTGCGGCCACGGGTCGGCGACCGCGTGGAGACGGGGCACGGATGTCTGGTCGTGCACGCCGCGGGCGTCGCGGTCCGCATCCTGCTCGATCCCGACGACCGCCGGAATGCCGTCGCCGCCGACGGCGAACCAGCGATCACCGCGCTGCGCGACGCCCGCGCCGCACTGAGCGGATTCACCTCTCCTTCCCGAGCGACCGCATTCGGCCGCGCCAGCGCGCAGGCACTCGACACCGGAGTCGAGCGCATGCGGGTCGCCGCTGCCGCACGGGTGCGCGGTGACGGCGCCGACGAGTCGATAATCGAAGCGGCCCGCCGCCTGATCGGCCTCGGCGAGGGCCTCACGCCCTCAGGGGATGACATCCTCACGGGACTGGCGTTCGTCGCGGCCCACCCGGGATTCGGTCTCACCCCCCTGCTCGCACCGCTCTCGTACGCCGCGCGCGCCGGAGCGCAGGCGACGACGCTGCTGAGCGTCGTCACCCTCCGCGCCGCCCTGGCCGGACGCGCGCGCCGCCGTATGCACGACCTGGTCGAGTCGGTCATCCTCGGCAGCACCGATCGCACCATCTCCGCCGCTGTCGAGATCGCGGCGATCGGACACACCTCCGGGCTCGACCTGCTCACCGGCATCCGGCTCGGCATCGACCTCGCAGAGATCTCGTACGCCTGCGCACGCACTTCCATCGAAACACCTGAAGGAGAATCCTGATGAGCACGGCTTCCACACCCGACGAGCGCTACCTGGACAGCGCCGCGGCCGGCGACCTCGAGGGCGTCAGAGCCGCACTGGCCGAAGGCGCCGACAAGAACGCCGTCGACCGCGAGGAGGCGACCGCCATCCTGCGCGCGACCCGTGGTCGGCACCTCGACATCGTGCGGGCGCTGATCGCAGAGGGCGTCGACATCGACGCGCAGGATCAGACGTGCTTCAATCCGTTCATCCACGGCTGCATCTTCGGCGACCTCGAGATCGTGCAGCTCATGGTCGAAGCGGGCACCGATCTCAAGCGGCTCACGCGCATGGGCGGCAACGGGCTGACCCCCGCCGCAGAGAAAGGCCACCTGGAGATCGTGCGCTACCTCCTCGAGAACACGCGCATCAACGTCAACCACACCAACAATCTCGGCTGGACCGCTCTGATCGAGACGATCATCCTCGGCGACGGCGGACCCGTGCGCCAGGAGACCGTCGAGCTGCTGCTCGCCCACGGCGCGAAGCCCGGCATGACCGACGAGTGGGGCGTGCCCCCCGTCGAGCTCGCGCGCACCCGCGGGTTCGACGAGATCGTCGCCATCCTCGAGCGCCGCCAGGCCTGAGACTCTCCCCGGAAAGGATCACGATGACCAGACACATCGAAATCAGGAAGAACACGTACGTCGACTCCGTCTCACTCATGTCGATGAGCACGAAGGCGAATGCCGTCGACGGCGTCACCCAGGCTCTGCTGGGCATGGCCACTCCGATGAACAAGGAGGTGCTGCTCAACGTGGGCGTCTCCGACCCCGCCGTCGACGAGGCCAAGCCCAGCGACCTGATGATCGTCATCGACGCCACCGAGGACACCATCGACGCCGCGATCGAAGCAGTCGACGACATCCTCGCCCGCAAGAACCGGGGTACGGCTGATGCGGCCGAGGTGCGCTACCGCACCCTCGACGGAGCCTTCGCCGAGGTGGGGGACGCGAATCTCGTCCTCGTCTCGGTCAACGGCGCCTTCGCCGCCCGCGAGGCGCGCAAGGCGCTGAACGCCGGCAAGCACGTCATGATCTTCTCCGACAACGTGTCGGTCGAGGACGAGCTCGCATTGAAGACCCTCGCCCATGAGAAGGGTCTGCTCGTGATGGGCCCCGACTGCGGCACCGCCATCATCAACGGCGTCGGGCTCGCCTTCGCGAATGCCGTGCGCCGTGGGAGCATCGGCATCGTCGGCGCCTCCGGCACCGGCAGCCAGGAGCTCTCCGTGCGCATCCACGACTTCGGTGGCGGCGTATCGCAGCTGATCGGCACCGGCGGTCGCGACCTGTCCGCTCAGATCGGCGGCATCTCTATGATCGACGGCATCCGCGCTCTCGACGCCGATCCCGAGACAGAGGTCATCGTCGTCGTCTCGAAGCCGCCGGCGGACGAGGTCGCCGACCGGGTGCTCGCCGTCGCCGGCGCCGCCTCCAAGCCGGTCATCGTGAACTTCCTCGGTTCGAAGCGCACCGACTCGGGCCACGACAACGTCACCATGACCTCCGGCACCAAGCCGGCGGCCCTCGCCGCTGTGCTGGCCACCGGTGTCGACGAGTCGACACTCGACCTGCACGCGCTGAACATCCCCCTCATCGAGGAGGTGCGAGCCAAGCTCGCACCCGAGCAGAAGTACGTCCGGGGCCTGTTCTGCGGCGGCACGCTGTGCGATGAGGCCATGTTCGCAGCGCTGGACCGGTACGAGAACGTGTACTCCAACATCCAGAAGGACCCGGCGTACACGATCGGCGCGACCGAGCCCTCGCGCGAGCACACCTTCCTCGACATGGGCGACGACGACTTCACCAACGGCCGTCCTCACCCGATGATCGATCCGACCATGCGTCTTCAGCGACTGGCCCAGGAGGCGGACGACCCCGAGGTGGGCGTCATCGCCATGGACTTCATCGTGGGATACGGGTCGCACGAGGATCCGGTCGGCGTGACGATCCCGGCCATCGTCGAGGCCAAGGCGAAGGCCGCTGCGCGGGGACAGCACCTGGAGATCCTCGGCTACGTGCTCGGCACGGACCTGGACACCCCGGCCGTGGCCGAGCAGGTCGCGATGCTGGAAGCAGCCGGCGTGACCATCTCCTCCTCCTCCACCAACCTCGGGCTGCTGGCCCGTGAATTCGTCGCGAAGGGTGACAACTGATGAGCGTCAATGATCTGTTCCAGACCAGCCTGAGGCCGGTGAACCTGGGCCTCGACATGTTCGCGGACGACCTGAAGTCACAGGGCATCGACCCCGTGCTGATGGACTGGACTCCGCCGGGCGGCGGCGACCCCGAGGTCATCGCCGCGCTCAGCAGGCTCGAGGACCCCGCCAT
>Ga0160443_100357_pt1 | contig 39470 bp, 36 predicted proteins | sample HID1972I_E1MG_FD_108244 | JGI IMG/M metagenome (GOLD analysis project Ga0160443, IMG submission 108244) | Enriched pill bug-associated microbial communities from UW Madison campus, WI, USA - HID1972I_E1 MG | ecosystem: Host-associated > Arthropoda: Insects > Digestive system > Unclassified ... | reverse complement strand
CTGGTCAAGCGGGGATCCATTTGGCTTTACGCCAAGACACTGGATGACCAGCGCTTCGCGCTGTTGAAAAGCGCTTCCCGCTTTCGCGGGGATGACGAACCAGTGTTGATCCGATTGACCCGACAGACTCTTACTCCCCAAAAACCGCGGTAAAGGTCAAACCATGGTGGGTCCCCCGGCAAAGCCGGGGGTTTCCCCCAAGACCAATGACTGTCATTTCGAGCGTAGCGAGAGGCGCTGCACGACAGCGAAGCTGGTCGATCCATGCCCTTGATGTTCCTAGATTCCTCACCCCGTTCGGAATGACAAACCCGGCTTTGTCGGCTTTCCCCTGATCCGCCTGAGGCATCCGGCAAATCCCGCCGTAGGAGCGCCTTCAGGCGCGATGCTTTTGATTCGGGACCGGGGTACTGGGAAAGCTTCGCGCCCGAAGGCGCTCCTGCAGCGCATTACGGGGCACTGCGGCCAATGCAAGGCGCGATGCCGCCGCCTACAATCGCGCCGTGACCCTGCCCGACTACGACCTGCTGGACGAAGCCTCGCTGCGCACCACGGGCGGGCTGAAGTGGACCGCGTTCCCCGACTGCATCGGTGCCTTCGTCGCCGAAATGGATTTCGGCACCGCGCCGCCCGTCGCCGCGGCGCTGCAGGAGGCCGTCGCCGCCGGACGCACCGGATACCCGACGCCGGCGCTCTCGTCCGCGCTGTCGCAGGCCTGTGCGCAGTGGCAGGCGGAACGCCACGGCTGGCGGGTCGATCCCGCCCGCATCCATGCCGTCGGCGACGTGCTCGGCGCGCTGGAGGTCGTGCTGCAGCATTTCGCGCCGTCGAAGACGCCCGTGGTGCTGCCGACGCCGGCCTACATGCCGTTCAAGCCATTGCTGGAGCTGCACGGGCATCGCGTGATCGAAGTGCCGCATCGGCGCTCGAACGGTGCCTGGCGCATGGACCTGGACGCGATCGACGACGCCCTTGCCGGCGGCGCCGGGCTGGTGTTGCTGTGCAATCCTCAGAACCCGCTGGGGCGCGTGTTCGGGCAGGATGAACTGCGCGCGCTGTCCGATGTGGTCGAGCGCCGCGGCGCCCGGGTCTTCTCCGACGAGATCCACGCGCCCCTGGTCTACGCGGACCATCGCCACGTACCCTACGCGAGCGTGTCGGACGCGGCGGCCCGGCACGCGGTTACCGCGGTGTCGGCGTCGAAAGGCTGGAACCTCGCCGGGCTCAAGTGCGCGCAGCTGGTGATCGGCAACGACGACGACCTCGCGCGCTGGCGGCGCATGGCGTTGTTCGCCGGGCATGGCGTCGCCGGCCTGGGCATGATCGCTTCGATCGCGGCCTGGCGCGATGGCGGCCCGTGGCTGGATCACGTGCTGCGCTACCTGCAGCGCAATCGCGCGCTGCTGGCGGAATGGATGTCCGAACGGATGGCGGGCGCCGGCTTCTCGCCGCCGGAAGGCACCTACCTGGCCTGGATCGACTGTCGCGGCCTGCCGCTGCCCGGCGACGCCGCGCCTGCCGCGTTCTTCCGCAGGCATGCGCGGGTCGCACTCACCGACGGCCGCGAGTGCGGCGAAGCCGGCCGCGGCTTCGTGCGCATGAACTTCGCGATGCCCCGGCCCGTGCTGCGGGAGGCGCTGGCGCGGATGGGGGGAGCGGTCGATGGGTTGGCGGGGGCGCGGCCTGGGTGAAGATTGGTGATGGGGAGGGCGTCAAGGCTTCGGCTTGCCCCCACCCCAGCCCTCCCCCGCAGGCGGGGGAGGGAGCCAGGAGCCGCTGCTTTTTAGCTCCCTCCCCCGCCTGCGGGGGAGGGCTGGGGTGGGGGCCAACGCGCCGACCCTGCACCCGAAGCCACGCTCCTTCCGCCCCCCGGCCAAAACACTTCAGAAATGCCGGAACCCCCCCGAAGCCGGCTCCCAGACGCCGCCATCGGGCCGGATCGCGCGAACGCCCTCCCCGGCCTCGACCAGCCCGATCCGCACCGCCGCGACGCCCCCGGCATCGGCCAGCGCACGCAGCACGGCATCGTGCCGCCCGGCAGGCGCGGTGAAGCAAAGCTCGTAGTCGTCGCCGCCGGTCGCCTGCCAGGGCCAGCGCAGGTCCGGCCGGAAGCGCGCCAGCGCGGGCGAAACCGGCAGGGCATCGAGTTCCACTCCGGCGCCGACACTGCTCGCGGCGCAGACGTGCGCGAGATCGGCCAGCAGGCCATCGGAGACGTCGATGCAGGCGCTGGCGATGCCGGCCAGTGCTTGGCCGGCCGCGATGCGCGGCGTCGGCCGGTCCAGTCGCGCGCGCAGCGCGCGGTCGACCGCGGCCCCGGCCTGCATCGCGGCCAGCGCCGCGGCGGCATCGCCCGGCGTGCCGGTGACCCAGACCTCGTCGCCCTCGCAAGCGCCATCGCGACGCAGCGCGCGTCCGGGTTCAACCAGGCCATGCACGGCGACGCAGACCGACAGCGGCCCGCGCGTGGTGTCGCCGCCGACCAGCGCGACGTCGTGCTGCGCCGCGAGCTCCAGGAAGCCATCGAGGAAGCCGTCGAGCCACGCCGCGTCCGCCTGCGGCAACGACAGCGACAGCGTGCACCAGGCCGGCTGCGCGCCCATCGCGGCGAGGTCGGAGAGGTTGACTGCCAGGGATTTCCAGCCGAGGTCGGTCGGGGACGTGCCCTGCGGGAAATGCACGCCTGCGTTGAGCGTATCCATCGCCACGACGAGTTGTCGATCCGCCGGCACCTGCAGCAGCGCGGCATCGTCGCCGATGCCCAGCACCACGTCCTCGCGCGTCGCCGCACGGTCGCGGATGCGGGCGATCAGGTCGAATTCCATGCCTCGTCTCCCATGGAAAGGCATCCGGTGCGATTCGGGCCGCCGGAACGTCGCTCCCGCAAGGCGGGCTTCCGGAATACCCGACAGAAATGAAGGATGTCATTCCGGGCGTAGCGAGAAGTTCCTTTACAACGGTGAAGCCGGTCAATCTGCTTCTGCTGTCTCTTCTCCGCCGAAAGCAGATTCCTCGCTACGCTCGGAATGACATCCCTTCGGTGCGTTCTAGGTCCGCTGGACCTGCACTTCCACCGCGCGCCATTGCGCCGCGGCCCGGTCGAGCACGCTGTTGACGTAGGTGTGCCCGTGCTCGGAACCGAAGCGCTTGACCGTCTTCAGCGCCTCGTCGATCACCACGCGGTAGGGCACGTCCAGCCGGTGCTGCAGTTCGTAGGCGGCGATGCGCAGCATCGCGCGTTCGATCGGGTCGACCTCGTCGATGCCGCGGTCGAGGAAAGGTTCGAGCGAGGCGTCGAGCGCCTTGCGGTGGCTGCCGACGCCGCGCACCAGGTCCTCGAAGTACTCGAGGTCGGCGACTTCATTCGCCTGCTCGTGCGCGAACTGGGCGATCGCGTTCTTCGCGTCCACGCCCGAGAGCTGCATCGCGTACACCGCCTGCAGCGCGCGCCGGCGCGAGCGCGTGCGCGCGACCGGGTCGATGCCGTCGCGACGCTGCGGCCCGCGGCTCACGCCAGCTTCTCCAGCAGGTTCGCCATCTCGATCGCGACCAGCGCGCACTCCTCGCCCTTGTTGCCATGGCTGCCGCCGGCGCGGCGTTCGGCGTCCTCGTGGACGTCGACCGCGAGCACGCCGTTGGCCACCGGCACCCCGTGGTCCAGCGACACCCGCATCAGGCCGTCGCTGCAGCCATCGGCCACCTGCTCGAAATGGCGGGTGTCGCCGCGCACCACGCAGCCCAGCGCGACGATGGCGCGGTACGCGCCGCCCTGCGCGATGCGCGCGGCCGCGAGCGGGATCTCCCAGGCGCCGGGCACGCGTACCACGTCGACCGCCGCCTCGGCCACGCCATGGTCGGCGAAGGCCTTGCGTGCGCCGGCCACCAGCGCATCGGTGATCCGCGGGTTCCAGCGGCTGGCGATGATCGCGAAGCGCGCGCCGTCGGGGGCGCGCAGGTCGCCTTCGTAATGGCTCATGCCGGGGGAGGTTCCGGGAAGGGGGCTGGAATTCTACCGCGCGGGGCGGAAGAGGCGTTTCCGGTGGAGGTGATGCCTGGGACGCGGCGCATGTTCGCTGGATGGTCGGCGCGGTTGCCCCCACCCCAGCCCTCCCCCGCAGGCGGGGGAGGGAGCTAAAGGCAGCGGCTTCGGCCCCCTCCCCCGCCTGCGGGGGAGGGGTGGGGTGGGGGCAAGCCGGCGCAGTCTACGGCGCCACATAATCCACGATCTCCAGCCCGAAGCCGGCCAACCCCACCTGCCTGCGCGGCGTGCCCACTGCGCGCAGCCTGCCGTAGCCGAGGTCGTGCAGGATTTGCGCGCCAACACCGTTGCGGCGCCATTCGCCGGCCGCGCCGCCCTTCGCGATCCGCGGCGCCGTGGCCTGCGGGTCGCGGATGCGCGCGAGCAGCGCATCCGGATCGTGCGGTTCGTCGAGCAGCACCAGCGCGCCCTCGCCTTCCGCGGCCAGCCTCGCCAGCACGTCGAAGGTGGCGGGCCCGAAGTCGCCGCGGCGCCAGTGCAGCGCGTCGGCCAGCGGATTCAGCGACTGCACGCGCACCAACGCGGGCCGCGCTGCGTCGGGCGTGCCGCGGACCAGGGCGAAATGCAGCGCGCAGTCGAGCCGGTCGCGATAGGTGACCAGGCGGAAGGCGCCGTGCGGCGTGTCGATGTCGCGCTCGTCGACGCGCTCGACGGTGTGCTCGGTCGCCAGCCGGTGGCGGATCAAGTCCTCGATCGAACCGATCTTCAGCCCGTGATCGCGCGCGAATACCTCCAACTGCGGACGACGCGCCATGCTGCCATCTGGATTGAGGATCTCGACCAGCACGCCGGCCGCTTCGAGCCCGGCGAGCCGCGCGAGGTCGGCGGCGGCCTCGGTGTGGCCGCTGCGGGCGAGCACGCCACCCGGGTCGGCCATCAGCGGGAAGATGTGGCCGGGCTGCGACAGGTCGGAAGGCTTCGCGTCCGGGCGCACCGCGGTGCGGATCGTGTGCGCACGGTCGTGCGCGGAGATGCCGGTGGTCACGCCCTCCGCCGCCTCGATGCTGACGGTGAAGTTGGTGCGATGGCGCGAGGTGTTGGATTGCACCATCGGCGGCAGGTCGAGCTGGCGGCAGCGCTCGCGGGTCAGCGACAGGCACACCAGCCCGCGCGCGTGGGTGACCATGAAGTTGATGTCCGACGGACGCACCAGTTCGGCGGCCATGATCAGGTCGCCCTCGTTCTCGCGGTCCTCGTCGTCGACGATCACGACCATGCGGCCGCTGCGGATCTCTTCCAGCAGTTCGGGCACCGGCGCGAAGCTCATGCCTGCGCCTCCGCTCCGCGCGCCGACAGCAGCCGCTCGACGTGGCGCGCCAGCAGGTCCACCTCCAGGTTCACCACGTCGCCGCGCACGGCCTGCGAGAACGCGGTATGCGCCAGCGTATGCGGCACCAGCGCGACTTCGAAGCCGTGCGGCGAGACCGCGTTGACCGTCAGGCTGACGCCGTCGACGCAGATCGAGCCCTTCAGCGCGATGTACTTCAGCAGCGGTTCCGGGGCGAAGAATGTCCAGCGCTGCGCACCCGCGCCGTCCTCGATCCCGGTCACCGCGCCGACGCCGTCGACGTGGCCGCTGACCAGGTGCCCGCCGAGCCGGTCGCCGAGCCGCAGCGCGCGCTCCAGGTTGAGCGCGCGGCCGACCAGCAGCGTGCCGAGCGTGGTCAGCGACAGCGTCGCTCCGGAGACATCGGCCTCGAAATGCGCCTCGTCGAACGCCACCACCGTCAGGCACACGCCGTTGACGGCGATGCTTTCGCCGAGCGCGACGTCGCCGGCCGGCAGCGTGCCGAACGCGATGCGCAGGCGCGCATCGCCATCGCGCGCCTCGCGCGAGGCCAGCGCGCCGACTCCCTCGATCAATCCCGTGAACATGGTCCGTTTCCCGCATGGCGGCAAACGCCCGCAGGGCGCGATGCACGCGCGGAGTTGCCGCGCATGGTCGTCTTCTTCCATCCGGACTGTGACCGTCGGCCCCGGCATCTCACCGGATCTGCTGACCCCGGGCAGGCGGGCCGCCCGGGCGCTCGCGGGCTCGTGGATGCGCCTTGCGACGATCCACCTACCGCCGGTGGGGAATTTCGCCCCGCCCTGAAGACATCTGCATTGTGTGTAGTGCCGGCCGCAGCCGGCGGACGCATTCTACCGCAGCGGCCCGCCGTCGGCCCGCTCCGGAGCCTTGGGCAGCCCGCATCTGCCCATTGGTCCGGCAAGGTTCATCGTCGATGTCGTCCCGACCGTCGATGTCATCCCGTACACCGATGTCGTCCCGAGCGTAGCGAGGGATCTTGCCTTTCGTCGTCGGACAGTAGATCCCTCGCGGAGTCTGCCCTGAGCGCAGCCGAAGGGCTCGGGATGACGGGTTGAGGCATCCGTTTGCCGGCGTCCTGGCAGCCGTCAGGCACCGTCAAGCAGATCACGCCGCCGGTAGCCGTCCAGCACCGCGTCGATGACCCGCGTGGTGCGTGCGCCGGAAACCCCGGTCGATGGGCACCGTCCCTCGCCGCGCAAGTCGGCGACGAGGGCCTCCACCAGCGGCAGCTGGATGTGCGGCGGATTGCCGATGTCGAAACGCTGCGTGCCGTTAGCGCCATCGAGTTCGACCGGCACGTCGTCGAAGGTCGCGAAGCGGAGCCGGCCCCGGTCGCCGCTGATCTCGACCTCGTCGCGACGCGCATCGCTGCAGAAGCACCAGTCGCCCTCGCCGCGCACGCCGCCGTCGAACGCGAACGCCATCGCGACCGTGTCCTCGGCCGGATAGGCGCCGGACACCGAGGCCGCGTGGCCCGATACGTCCACGATCGGCCCGAACAGGAAATCCAGCAGGTCCAGCGTGTGGCTGCCGAGGTCGACGAACAGTCCGCCGCCGGCGACCTCCGGACGCACGCGCCACGGCAGCGCGGCGCCGTCGGTATAGCGCGGGTCGAGCGGCCGGTGCAGGACCACGCGCACCTGCCGCGGCGTGCCGATGGCGCCCGCGGCCAGCAGCTCGCGCACCTTCAGGAAGCGCGGCAGCGCGCGCCGGTAGTAGGCCACGAACAGCGGCATGCCGGTCGCGCGGCTGGCCTCGAGCATCGCCTCGCATTCGCCGGCGTCGAGCGCCATCGGCTTCTCGACGTAGACCGGCTTGCCCGCCTGCATCGCCTGGATCGCGAACCGGGCGTGGGTCGACGGTGGCGTGGCGACGTAGACCGCGTCGACTTCGGGATCATGGATCAGCGCTTCCGCGTCGTCGTACCAGCGCGGTACGCCGTGGCGCCGCGCATAGTCCTCGGCCTTGCGCCCGTCGCGACGCATCACCGCCACCAGCGACGAACCGCGCGCCTGCTGCAGCGCGGGGCCGCTCTTGACCTCGGTGACGTCGCCGCAGCCGACGATGCCCCAGCGCAGGGTCATGGCTTCCTCCGCGCGTGCACGAACATCGGCCACTGCAGGCTGCGCGTGGCAGCGGGATCGCCCCACGCACGCGCGATCGCATCCGCGTGCTTCGCGACGGGATCGAGGCCGGTCGCCTCGCGGAAACGCCGCGTCGCCGAATAGCTGGAGAAGTACCCCAGCAGGCGCGGCAGCGGCCAGTCGGCGTGCAGGGTCCAGCGCGGCGCGTCGATGGCGGGGAACGGCCATGCGTAGCCGGCGTAGGCCGCGTCGACCTGCGCGCGCTCCGGCGGCCAGTACGGGCGGATGTCGGCGGCGAATGCGCCGACCGCATCCCCCAATTCACCAGGCACTTCGATGTCCTGGTAGCCCCACGCCAGCAGCACGCCGCCCGGGCGCAGCACCCGCGCGCATTCGGCGAAGTAGCGGTCGCGGTCGAACCAGTGCAGCGCCTGCGCGACGCAGGCCGTATCGGCGCAGGCGTCGGGCAGGCTGCATTGCTCGGCGGGTTCGACGGCGAACACCACGTTCGCGGGCGCGCGGGCACGCGCGACCTGTTCGGCGCTGGGATCGGTGGCGTGCACGCGGGCGAAATGCGGCGCCAGTCCGCGCGTGGCCTGGCCGCTGCCGCTGCCGGCCTCCCACGCCAGGTCGCGTGCCGGGGTGATGGATGCGATCCAGTCGAACAGCGCCGCGGGATACTCCGGGCGCGCGTCGGCGTACGCCTCCGCGACCGTCGAGAAGTGGTCCTTGAACATCGCCTGCCCCATCGTGCCACCTTACCCGATGGCAAAGCCGACGGCATGAGACGCAGGTCGCCTTGCGGTGCGCCTAGGCGGTGCGCGGATGCAGCAGCAGCCGCAGGTCGTCGCCGATGCGGCGGGTCTCGACGATTTCCATCTGCAGCCGCTGCGCCATCTCGGTGAAGCCGAGGCCGCCGAACAGCGGGCGCGCGGTATCGCCTAGCAGCACCGGGGCCACGTACAGCAGCAGTTCGTCGACCAGGCCCGCCTTGAGCAGTGCCCCGGCCAGCGTGGCGCCGGTTTCGACGTGCACGTCGTTGACCTCGCGCTGCGCGAGCAGGGCCAGGACCGCGGCGAGGTCCAGCATGCCGCCCTGCATCGGCACCGCGGCGCGGTCGGCGGTCAGGTCCCGCGGCGGCTTGGCGTCGGGCGCGTGCAGGTACAGCGTCGGTGCACCGCCCTCGCGCACCTTGCCGCGCGCGACGGTGGCGAGCCCGGGATCGAGCACCACGCGCAGCGGCGCGACGAATTCCTGCGCTTCGTCGAAACGCACGGTCAGCGAGGGATCGTCGGCCAGCACCGTGCCGGCGCCGGTCAGGATCGCCCCGGCGCGCGCGCGCCAGCGCATCACGTCGGCGCGCGAGGCCTCGCCGCTGATCCACTTCGAATCACCGCTCGCCATCGCGGTGCGGCCGTCGAGGCTGCAGGCCAGCTTGACCCGCACCCATGGCCGCCCGCGCTCGATCCGCGACAGGAAGCCGTTGTTGAGCGCGCGCGCCTGCGCCTCCATCAGCCCGACGCCGACGTCGACACCGGCGTCGCGCAGCCTGGCGAAGCCGGAGCCGTCGACCTTCGGGAACGGATCGCGCATCGCCGCGACCACGCGCGACACGCCGGCGGCGACCAGCGCGTCGGCGCACGGACCGGTGTCGCCGACGTGCGCGCAGGGTTCCAGCGTGACGTACGCGGTCGCGCCCTTCGCGCGTTCGCCCGCCGCCTGCAGCGCGAACACCTCCGCGTGCGGCCCGCCCTTGCGCTGGTGCCAGCCTTCGCCGACCACCTCGTCGCCGCGCGCGATCACGCAGCCGACCATGGGATTGGGCTTGGTGGTGTACGCGCCGCGCTCGGCCAGGCGCAGGGCGCGGGCCATCATGGCGTGGTCGGTGGTGCTGAACTCCGTCATGCTTTTTCCATTTCGATCAAGACGTCACCCATTGCCAGCCTCCGGCGATTTCCCTAGGAGGCCCGATGGAAAGATGTCATTCCGAGCGCAGCGAGGAATCTGCTTCTGGCGGAGTCAACAGCAGCAGAAGCAGATTCCTCGCTGCGCTCGGAATGACAAGCCTGGCTTCGATCACTGCACCGGCATCGGCAGCACGCGCGGCATCAACGCTTCTTGCCCTTCTCCGCCGGCTTGCCGAACGGCACCACGTCGCCGCCGCCGAGCAGCGGCAGCTGGCCCTCGCCCGGCAGGTCGCGCTCGAGCCGGTCGAGTTCCTCGCGGAAGTCGGTGATGTCCTCGAACGAGCGGTAGACCGAGGCGAAGCGCACGAAGCCGACGTGGTCGAGCTTGCGCAGCTCGGCGATGACGAATTCGCCGATGCGGCGCGACGAGACTTCACGCTCGGTGGTCATCCGCAGCTGGTGCACCACCGCGCGCACCGCCGCCTCGATCTGCTCCTCGGACACCGGCCGCTTGTGCAGCGCGCGGTCCATGCTGATGCGCAGCTTGCGCGCGTCGAACGGCTCGCGCCGGCCGTCGCCCTTGATGATCACCGGCAGCTTCAGCTCGATGGTCTCGAGCGTGCTGAAGCGCTCACCGCAGGCCTCGCACTCGCGCCGGCGCCGGATCGTCGCGCCGTCTTCCGACGCGCGCGAGTCGATGACCTTGGTGTCCTGGTGCTGGCAGAAGGGGCAGTGCATATAGGGCGGGTTTCAACCCGCCATCTCCTCAGACTGGCCGGTACGCAGGCGGGTCGAGACCCGCCCTATGCGTAGACGGGGAATTGTCGGCATTGCTTCGTCACGTTCTCGCGCACGCCGGCGATGACACTGTCGTCGTTGGGGTTGTCCAGCACGTCGCAGATCCAGTTCGCCAGCGCGACGCAGTCGGCCTCGCCGTAGCCGCGTGTGGTCACCGCGGGCGTGCCGATGCGCAGGCCGGAGGTGACGAAAGGCTTCTGCGGGTCGTTGGGCACCGCGTTCTTGTTGACGGTGATGTGCGCCTTGCCCAGCGCTTCCTCGGCGGCCTTGCCGGTGATCGGCTTGCCGATCATGTCGACCAGCATCAGGTGGTTCTCGGTCCCGCCGGAGACGATCTTGTAGCCGCGCGCGATGATGGTCTTCGCCATCGCCTGCGCATTCTTCACCACCTGCGCCTGGTAGGCCTTGAATTCCGGCTCCAGCGCCTCCTTGAACGCCACCGCCTTGGCGGCGATGACGTGCATCAGCGGGCCGCCCTGGATGCCGGGGAAGACGATGCTCTGCAGCTTCTTGGCGATCTCGTCGAACTGCCCGCCGGCGCCCTCGCGGCTGGCGACGATGATGCCGCCGCGCGGACCGCGCAGGGTCTTGTGCGTGGTCGAGGTGACGACGTGCGCGTGCGGCACCGGCGTCGGGTACTCACCGGCGGCGATCAGTCCGGCCACGTGCGCCATGTCGACGAACAGGTAGGCCCCGACCTTGTCGGCGATGGCGCGGAAGCGCGCCCAGTCGATCTTCTGCGAGTACGCGCTGAAGCCGGCCACGACCATCTTCGGCTTGTGCTCCAGCGCCAGCTTCTCGACCTCGTCGTAGTCGATCAGGCCGTCGCCGTCCACGCCGTACTGCACGGCATTGAAGAGCTTGCCCGAGGCGTTGACCTTGGCGCCGTGGGTCAGGTGGCCGCCGTGCGCCAGCGACATGCCGAGGATGGTGTCGCCCGGCTGCAGCAGCGCGAAGTAGACCGCCTGGTTGGCCTGCGAGCCGGAATGCGGCTGCACGTTGGCGTACTCGGCCGCGAACAGCTGCTTGAGGCGGTCGATGGCGAGCTGCTCGGCCACGTCGACATACTCGCAGCCGCCGTAGTAGCGCTTGCCGGGATAGCCTTCGGCGTACTTGTTGGTCAGCTGGCTGCCCTGCGCCTCCATCACCCGGGGGCTGGCATAGTTCTCGCTGGCGATCAGCTCGACGTGATCCTCCTGGCGGCGCGCCTCGCTGGCGATGGCCTGGGCCAGTTCGGGATCGTAGGTTTCGATGCGGGCGTCGCGCGGGAACATCGGCTCTCCGGGATGGGGGGAAACAGGGGAATTGTAGCCCCGGAACCCCTCGCATCCGCAGGAACCCCCGTGGGAGCGCCCTTGGGCGCGATCGACCGGACGCGCAAGCGATCGCGCCCAAGGGCGCTCCCACGGGCCGGCGGCGGCCATGCCCTTGATCCAGAACAATGCGATGCATGGCCCGGAGGACGAGAATCCCGCGCATGGCCGCCGTTCCCGAGACCCGCGCCGAACCCGTGTTCCGCGCCGAAGGCCTGGTCAAGACCTATCGCATGGGCGAGGTCGAGGTGCATGCGCTGCGCGGGGTCGACCTGACCCTGCACGCCGGCGAGTTCGTGGTGCTGCTGGGGGCCTCCGGCAGCGGCAAGTCGACCCTGCTCAACATCCTGGGCGGGCTGGACGCGCCCACCTCGGGCACGGTGGAGTGCCGTGGCCATGCGCTGACCGGCGCCGGCGACGACGCGCTCACCCGCTTCCGCCGGGAGAACGTGGGCTTCGTGTTCCAGTTCTACAACCTGATTCCCAGCCTGACCGCGCGCGAGAACGTCGCCCTGGTGACCGAGATCGCGGACGATCCGATGACGCCGGAGGAGGCGCTCGCGCTGGTCGGGCTGGAGCAGCGCATGGACCACTTCCCGGCCCAGATGTCGGGCGGCGAGCAGCAGCGCGTGGCGATCGCCCGCGCGATCGCGAAGCGGCCGGCGGTCCTGCTGTGCGACGAGCCGACCGGCGCGCTGGACTCCAGGACCGGCGTGCGCGTGCTGCAGGCGCTGGAGCGCAGCAACCGCGAGACCGGCGCGCTGACCGTGGTGATCACCCACAACGCGGTGATCGCGGACATGGCCGACCGCGTGATCCGGCTCAGCGACGGCCGCGTGGAGAGCGAGCGCCGCAACGACCGTCGCGTGGATCCGCAGGAGCTGCACTGGTGACGCCGCTGCACCGCAAGCTGCTGCGCGAATTCGGCCAGCTCCGCGGCCAGGTGCTGGCGATCGGCGCGGTGATGGTGGCCGGCATCGCCACCATGGTGATGGCGCAGAGCAACTACCGCGCGCTGTCCGAAACCCGCGCGCTGTACTACGGCGAGTACCGCTTTGCCGACGCGTTCGCCGGGCTCAAGCGCGCGCCGCTGCCGCTGGCCGAGGCGGTGCGCGCGATCCCGGGCGTGCGCGCCGCCGACGCCCGCGTGGTCGGTTTCGCGAACCTGGAGATCGCCGGCTTCGATGAGGCGGTGTCGGCGCAGATGGTGTCGCTGCCCGGCCCGGCAGATTCCGGCCTGAACCGCGTGTTCCTGCGCGAGGGCGGCATGCCGGCGGCCGACGACGAGGTCGTGGTCGGCGAAGCCTTCGCGCTGGCGCACGGGCTGCGTCCGGGGGATGCGCTCGACGCGGTGCTCAACGGCCGCCGCCAGCCGCTGCGGATCAGCGGGATCGGACTGTCGCCGGAGTTCATCTACCAGATCCGGCCGGGCGACGTGTTCCCCGACTTCGAACGCTTCGGCGTGCTGTGGATGCAGCGCGAGCCGCTGGCCGTCGCCTTCGACATGGACGGCGCGTTCAACGATCTCGCCGTCGCGCTGGAGCGCGAGGCGCGCGAAGCCGACGTGATCGACGCGCTCGACGCCCTGCTCGCCCCTTACGGCGGCACCGGCGCCCATGGCCGCGACGAACAGATGTCGCACCGGTTCCTCGACGAGGAACTGAAGCAGCTGCAGACGATGACGCGGATGTTCACCGCGATCTTCCTCGGCGTGGCCGCCTTCCTGCTCAACGTGGTGATCGGCCGCCTGATCGGCGCGCAGCGCGAGCAGATCGCCCTGCTCAAGGCCTTCGGCTACACGCGCCGGGAGGTGGCCGTGCACTACGGGCAGCTGGCGCTGCTGGTCGCCGGCGCCGGCGTGCTGCCGGGCATCGCGCTCGGCGCATGGCTGGGGCGCGGCATGGCCAACCTGTACATGGAGTTCTACCGCTTCCCGTACCTGGAATGGTCGCTGCAGCCATCGCTGGTGGCGCTGGCGCTCGCCTTCGCGCTGGCCGCCGCGGCGATCGGCACCGTCGGCGGGCTGCGTCGCGCGTTCGCGCTGCCGCCCGCCGAGGCGATGCGGCCGGAGGCGCCGGCCACGTTCCGGCGCACGCTGAGCGAACGGGCGGGCCTGGGCGCCTTGCTCGATCCGGCCGCGCGGATGATCCTGCGCAACCTCGAACGGCGCCCGGTGCGTACCGGGCTGTCGGTGTTCGGCATCGGCCTCGGGATCGGCGTGCTGGTGATGGCGCGCTTCATGGGCGACGCCATCGACCGCGTGGTCGACGTGCAGTTCGGCTTCGCCCAGCGCGACGACCTGACCGTCACGCTCACCGAGCCGGCCTCGGGACGTGCCGCGCAGGAGCTGGCGGCGCTGCCGGGCGTGCGCGCGGTCGAGCCGTTCCGCAACGCGGCGGTGCGCCTGCGCAACGGCCACCGCGAGTACCGCACCGCGCTGCAGGGCCTGCCGCCGGATGCGGACCTCAAGCGCGTGCTCGACCTCGCGCTGGCGCCGGTTCCGCCGCCGCGGGAAGGACTGCTGCTGACCGACCATCTCGGCGACCTGCTGGCGGTGCGCCCGGCGACACGCTCGAGGTCGAGTTCCTCGAAGGCCACCGGCGCACGCTGCAGGTGCCGGTGGCCGGGCTGGTGAGCGAATACCTCGGCGTCGGCGCCTACGCCCGCAAGGACACAGTCAACCGCCTGCTCGACGAGGACGACGCGCTGTCCGGCGCCTGGGTGGCGCTGGCCGCGGCGGACGCCCGCGCCGGGATCGTGCGCGAGTTGCGCGCACGCCCGCGCGTGGCGGCGGTCGCCGACCGCAGCGCGACCATCCGCAGCTTCATGGACACCATGGCGCGCACCATGCTCACCTTCACCCTGGCGATCACCGCGATGGCGGCCTGCATCGCCGCCGGCGTGGTCTACAACAGCGCGCGGATCATCCTCGCCGAGCGCGGCCGCGAGCTGGCCAGCCTGCGCGTGCTCGGCTACACCCGCGGCGAGGCGCGCGGATTGCTGTTCGGCGAACTGCTCACGCTGAGCTTCCTCGCCCTGCTGCCGGGATTCGCCCTGGGTTACGGCCTGTCGGCGCTGCTGGTCCGCGGCCTCGCCACCGACCTGTACCGGATTCCGCTGGTGCTCACGGCCTCCGGATTCGCCGTCGCCGGGCTGGTGGTGCTCGCCGCGACGGTCGGCTCCGGCCTGCTGGTGCTGCGCCGGCTCGATCGGCTCGACCTCGTCTCCGTGCTCAAGACCAAGGAATGACGCGATGAAGCATCCCCGCCGCCTCCGCTACTTCGCCGCAGGCCTGGTCGTGCTCGTCCTGCTGGCCGCAGCGCTGTGGCCGGACGCGCGCCTGGTGGACACGGGCGGCGTCGAGCGGGGCGCGGTGCGCGAGACGCTCGACGCCGAAGGCCGCACCCGGCTGCGCGATCGCTACGTGGTCGCGGCGCCGGCCTCGGCGCTGGCGCGGCGCCTGGCGCTGGAGCCCGGAGACGCGGTCGAAGCCGGCCAGACGCTCGTGGTGCTCGACGCCGCCGACGCCGCGCCGCTCGATCCCCGCACCCGCGCCGCCACCGAAGCCTGGGTGGCCGGCGCCCGCGCCAGCCTCGCCTCCGCACGCGAGGAAGCCTCGGCCGCCGAAGCCGCCGCCCGCCAGGCGCGCAGCGAGGCCGACCGCCTGCGCGTGCTGGCCCGCGACCGGCTGGTCGCGGCGGAGAGCGCCGAGCGCGCCGAAACCGGACGCCAGCGCGCCGAACGCGAGGCCGCCAGCGCCCGCTTCCGCGAAGCCACGGCACGCCATCAGATGCAGGCCGCCGAGGCGATGCTGGCGCGCGGCGTGCGCGGCGACGGCACCGCCGAACTGGAGCTGACCGCGCCGGTCGCGGGCGTGGTGCTGCGCCGGCATTTCGAGAGCGCGCGGCCGGTGCAGGCCGGCGAGCCGCTGATCGAGATCGGCGACCCGGCCGGACTGGAGGTCGAGGTCGACGTGCTCTCGGCCGACGCCGTGCGCCTGCGCGAGGACATGCGCGTGGAGCTGCTGCGCTGGGGCGAGGAGCGGCCATTGCCGGGACGCGTGCGGCGCATCGAGCCGGGCGGCTTCACCAAGGTCTCCGCGCTCGGGGTCGAGGAGCAGCGGGTCTGGACGATCGTCGAGTTCACCGGCGGGCGCGAGGAATGGCAGCGCCTCGGCGAGGCCTACCGGGTCAACGCGCGCTTCGTGCTGCACGAGCGCGAGGACGCGCTGCGCGCGCCGGCCAGCGCGGTGTTTCGCCATGGCGACGGCCATGCCGTGTTCCGCATCGAAGGCCGCCGCGCGCGGCTGGCGCCGGTGCGCACCGGACTGCAGGGCGGCGGCTGGGCGGAAGTCCTCGAAGGCCTCGCCGACGGCGACCGCGTCGTCGTGCATCCGGATCGCGAGCTGGCCGACGGTGACCGGGTGCGTCCGCGCTGACCGCAGACGCCGGCCTTGCCACAAACGACGAGGCGCGCCATTGGCGCGCCTCCTGCGTGTTTCTCGCGCCCGCGCCTCAGTGGTGCAGGATCAGGTCCGCGATCAGGCCGGTGGCGATGGCGACCAGCAGGTAGTCGCCATAGTCGTCGCGCACCCAGTGGTAGCCGCGCGGCGGGTGGCGCAGGCCGTAGCCGCGGTAGTCGTGCACCACGTAGATCGGCCGCTGGTAATGGTGGACATAGCCGCCCCGCGCCCAGCGCGGCGGCGCGACATGGCGCGGCGCCGGGTAGTAGTGGCGGACGACCGGGCGGTGGTGCACCACCCGGGCCGGCGCACGGTAGGAACGGCCGTATGCGTAGTCGCGCCTGTCGTCGCGATGGTCGCGCCGATCGTGGCGGCGGTCGTAACGGTAATCGCGATGGTCGCTGCGGCGGTCGTGGTCGCGGTGGCCGTAGTTCTGGCGGCCGCGGCGGTCGTTGTCGGCGAGCGCGGGCGCGGCGACGGTCGCCAGCGCCAGCGCAAGGGCGGTTCCCCACTTCAGCTTCAGGTTCATGGCGTCCTCCGAAGGATCCTGCTGCGCCCCCGCACCCCGGATGGCGTGGCATCGACTATCCGTCCACGAGCCTGAATCGCGGCTCCCTGCAACCGTTTGCAGCGGGGCCGCGCTCACGCGTGTTTAACGACTGCTCAGCGAAGCCGCACGGGCACGAACCGCTATAATCGGCAGATCCCGATCCACCCTTCCCCGCCGGTCCGCGCCACCCGCGCGGGTCTCGGCCGCGTGCAACCCGGAGTCCCCATGTCGTCGCAGTACATCTACACCATGAACCGGGTGTCCAAGGTGGTCCCGCCCAAGCGGCAGATCATCAAGGACATCTCGCTGAGCTTCTTCCCGGGCGCCAAGATCGGCCTGCTCGGCCTGAACGGCGCCGGCAAGTCCACCGTGCTCCGGATCATGGCCGGCGTCGACCAGGACTTCGAGGGCGAGGCCCGCCCGCAGGCCGGCATCAAGGTCGGCTATCTGGAGCAGGAGCCGCAACTCGATCCCGACAAGACCGTGCGCGAGGCGGTCGAGGAAGGCGTGGGCGAGGTGCTGCAGGCGCAGGCCGCGCTGGACGCGGTGTACGCCGCCTACGCTGAGGAAGGCGCCGATTTCGACGCGCTGGCCAAGGAACAGGAGCGGCTGGAGGCGATCCTCGCCGCGGGCGACGCGCACACGCTGGAGAACCAGCTGGAAGTCGCCGCCGACGCGCTGCGCCTGCCGCCGTGGGACGCGGTGATCGGCAAGCTCTCCGGCGGCGAGAAGCGCCGCGTGGCGCTGTGCCGCCTGCTGCTGCAGAAGCCGGACATGCTGCTGCTCGACGAACCCACCAACCACCTCGACGCCGAATCGGTGGAATGGCTGGAGCAGTTCCTGGCCCGCTACACCGGCACCGTGGTCGCCGTGACCCATGACCGCTACTTCCTCGACAACGCCGCCGAGTGGATCCTCGAGCTCGACCGCGGCCGCGGCATCCCGTGGAAGGGCAACTACACCGAGTGGCTGGTGCAGAAGGACGAGCGCCTGAAGCAGGAGGACAACCAGGAGAAGGCGCGCCAGAAGGCGATCCAGAAGGAACTGGAATGGTCGCGCCAGAACGCCAAGGGCGGCCGCTCCAAGGGCAAGGCGCGCCTGGCGCGGCTCGACGAACTGCAGTCGGTCGACTACCAGAAGCGCAACGAGACGAATGAGATCTTCATCCCGCCGGGCGAGCGCCTGGGCAACAAGGTCATCGAGTTCAGGAACGTCAGCAAGAAGTTCGGCGACCGCCTGCTGATCGACGACCTGAGCTTCGTGGTGCCGGCCGGCGCGATCGTCGGCATCATCGGCCCCAACGGCGCCGGCAAGTCGACCCTGTTCAAGATGATCACCGGGCAGGAGAAGCCGGACTCGGGCAGCATCGAGATGGGCCCGACGGTGCAGCTGGCCTACGTCGACCAGAGCCGCGACAAGCTGGAAGGCAACCACAACGTGTTCCAGGAAATCTCCGGCGGCCTGGACATCCTCAACATCAACGGCATCGAGATCCAGTCGCGCGCCTACATCGGCCGCTTCAACTTCAAGGGCCAGGACCAGCAGAAGCTGGTCGGCACGCTGTCAGGCGGCGAACGCGGCCGCCTGCACATGGCCAAGACCCTGCTGCAGGGCGGCAACGTGCTGCTGCTCGACGAACCGTCCAACGACCTCGACATCGAGACCCTGCGCGCGCTGGAAGACGCGCTGCTGGAGTTCCCCGGCAACACCTTCGTGATCTCGCACGACCGCTGGTTCCTGGACCGCATCGCCACCCACATCCTCTCCTTCGAGGGCGATTCGCACGTGGAGTTCTTCCAGGGCAACTACCGCGAGTACGAGGAAGACAAGCGCCGGCGCATGGGCGACGACGCGGGTCCGAAGCGGCTGCGGTTCAAGGCGTTGAAGTGACGCAACGGCCCGCGCAAAGCGCGGCTGCCGTTGCGTCATCCCGACCCCGGGCTTGATCCGGGGGAGGGATCCCGGGGAAAACCGACGAGGCACCATGACCATCGAACACGCATCCCAACTCGAAGGCCTGCGCCGCGCCGGAGCACTGGTGGCGTCGATCCTGTCGTCGATGCGCGAATCGGCGGGCGCGGGGACGCGCTCGCGCGATCTCGACGCGCTGGGCGCGGAATTGATGCGCAAGGCCGGCGCCCGCTCCGCACCGCAGCTGACCTACGGATTCCCCGGCGCGACCTGCATCAGCCTCAACCACGTCGTCGCGCACGGCATCCCCGACGACGCCGTCCTGCGCGACGGCGACCTGGTGAACATCGACGTCTCCGCGGAACTCGACGGCTATTTCGCCGACACCGGCGCGAGCTTCGTCGTCGGCACGGCAACGCCCGGCCAGCAGCGGCTGCTCGACGCCACCCGCGAAGCGCGCGACGCCGCCATCGCGCAGCTGCGCGCGGGCGAACGGCTCAACGGCATCGGCAGGACCATCGAATCCCTCGCCTCCCGCCGCGGCCTGCGCGTGATCCGCAACCTCGGCAGCCACGGCGTGGGCCGCGCGCTGCACGAAGCCCCCGGGCACATTCCCGGGCACTACGAACCGCGCGACACGCGCCGCCTGCACGAAGGCATGGTGATCACGGTCGAGCCGTTCCTGGCCACCCACTGCAGCCGGGCCGACGAAGCCGACGACGGTTGGTCGCTGTTCTGCCGGCGCGGTTTCGCCGCGCAGTTCGAGCACACGGTCGTGGTCACCTCGGGCGAACCGATCGTGGTGACCTGAGCGCAACGGGAGGGTTGGACATGGGCTTCATGCAAGCGCTGAGGAATCGCTGGAGGGACGCCGACACCCTGCTCTGCGTCGGCCTCGACCCGGATCCGGCGAAGTTCCCCGAGGCCTTCGTCGACGACGAGGACGCGCTGTTCTCCTTCTGCCGCGACATCGTCGACGCCACCGCGCAGTACGCCTGCGCATTCAAGCCGCAGATCGCCTATTTCGCCGCGCACAACGGCGGCGAGGCCGCGCTGCAGCGGCTGATGGCGCACATCAACGGCGCGCATCCTGACGTGCCCGTGATCCTGGACGCCAAGCGCGGCGACATCGGCAGCACCGCCGGGCAATACGCGACCGAGGCCTTCGAACGCTTCGGCGCGGACGCGATCACGCTCAACCCCTACATGGGCCGCGATTCGGCCGAGCCGTTCCTCGCCTACAACGACCGCGGCTGCGTGTTCCTTTGCCACACCTCCAATCCCGGCGCGCGCGATTTCCAGGAGCTCGACGTCGGCGGCGAACCGCTGTACCAGCGCATCGCGCGCACCATCGCCGGCGAATGGAACGCGGCCGGCAACTGCGCGCTGGTGGTCGGCGCGACGTTCCCGGAGGAGCTGAAGGTGATCCGCGGCATCGTCGGCGACATGCCGCTGCTGATCCCGGGCGTCGGCGCGCAGGGCGGCGACGTCGAGGCGGTGGTGCGCAACGGCGCCACCCCCGACGGCACCGGGCTGATGATCAATTCCTCGCGCGGGATCCTCTACGCCTCGTCCGGCGCGGGCTATGCGGACGCGGCGGCGGAGGCCGCGGCGTCGCTGCGCGACACGATCAACCGGTTCCGCTGAGCGCCCCGCCAAGCGCCGTCCCTTTCTCACATCACCTGGCTGTTTCTCCACTTGCGGAGGAAGAGCCTGCCCTGAGCGTGGCCGAAGGGCGGATGGGCGCAAGCGCGTCTATCGCCCCGCGCCGATCTCCGGGAAAAGCACGTCGGTGAAACCGAACCGCGTGAAGTCCCGGATGCGCGAGGGATAAAGCACGCCCTGCAGATGATCGAACTCGTGCTGCACCACTCGCGCGTGGAACCCCTCGGCTTCGCGCTCGATCCTCGCGCCGTCGACATCGAAGCCGGCATAGCGTATCCGCGTCCAGCGCGGCACCCAACCGCGCAGCCCCGGGATAGACAGGCAGCCTTCCCAACCTTCCTCGATTTCGTCCGACAGCGGCTCGATCACGGGATTGACCAGCGCCGTGCACGGCACCGGCGGCGCATCCGGATAGCGTTCGGCGCGCTCGAAGCCGAACACCATCACCCGCAGCCCGACGCCGACCTGCGGCGCGGCCAGCCCGACGCCGTCGGCCGCGGCCATCGTCTCCCACATGTCTTCCACCAGCGTGCGCAGCAGCGCATCGAACGCCTCGACCGGCGCGGCCGGCCGCACCAGCACCGGATCGCCCATGCGCACGATCCCGCGGATCATGCGCCCGCCTCCGGCTGCGGCACGCCGAACACCTGCCGCAGGTAGGCCAGGTAGCCGGGGTCGTCGCACATGGTCTTGCCCGGCGAATCGCTGAGCTTGGCGACCGGCTGCCCGTTGCAGCGGACCATCTTCATCACGATGCTCAGCGGCTCCGGGCCGAGGTCGTTGGTGAGGTTGGTGCCGATGCCGAACGACATCAGGCAGCGGCCGCGGAAGTGCGCGTAAAGCCGCATGACTTCCCCGATGTCGAGGCCGTCGCTGAACACGAACACCTTGCCGCGCGGATCGACCTTGTTCGCGGCCAGGTGCGCGATCAGGCGCTCGCCCCAGGCCACCGGGTCGCCGGAGTCGTGGCGCATGCCGTCGAACAGCTTGCAGAAGTACATGTCGAAGTCGGCCACGAACGCGTCCAGCCCGATCACGTCGGTGAGCGCGATGCCGAGGTCGCCGCGGTATTCGCGTGCCCAGCCCTCGAACGCGGCCGCCTGCGAATCGCGCAGGCGCGGGCCCAGCGCCTGGTAGGCCTGCAGCCATTCGTGCGCCATCGTGCCCTGCGCGACCAGGCTGTGGCGGCGGGCGAGGTCGACGTTGCTGGTGCCGGCGAACTTCTCGCCAAGTCCCTGCGCCAGGCGCGGGATCAGCGCCTCGTGCCATGCGCGCGAATATCGCCGCCGCGTGCCGAAATCCGTGATCCGGCAATCCTCGTAGCCGACCGCGTCGTTGATGCGTTCGAGCTTGTCGTGCAGGCGGCGCAGGCCCTCGGTCTCGTCCGGCGCGCCGTGGGTTTCGCGGAAATGCACCTCGTTGACGATCGCCAGCAGCGGCACCTCGAACAGGATCGTGTGCAGCCACGGCCCCTTTACCTCCAGTTCGATCTCGCCGGGCATCGCCGTCGACGGCCGCAGCGAGACGTACTTGCGCTGCAGCCGGAACAGGGCGAGGAAATCCACGAAGTCGGACTTCATGAAGCGCAGCCCGCGAAGGTAGTCGAGTTCTTCTTCCGACAGCCGCAGCGTGCACAGCCGGTCGATCTCGGCCGCGATGGCGTCGATGTGCCGGGCCAGGTCGACCCCCGGCGTGCGGCAGCGGAAGCGGTACTCGGCCTCCGCGCCCGGGTGCTGGTGCAGCACCGCCTGCATCATCGTGAACTTGTACAGGTCGGTGTCGAGCAGGGATTCGACTACGGGCATCGTTGTTCCTGGTTGGCGCGAGACCTTGGTTTGGCTCGTCATCCCGGCGAACGCCGGGATCCATTGTGATGTCGTTTCCCGCGAACGGAAATCCGGAACAGGATCAAAATGGATCCCGGCGTTCGCCGGGATGACGGATAGGCTGAGGGATGACGGATAGGCTGAGGATGACGGATAGGCTAATGACGGACGGGCCGAACCGCAGTGCCTCAGGTCCTCGCCCACAGCCGCAGCGCGACGAGCGGGAAGCGCAGCCAGATCGCCGACCAGACCGCGGCCCGCGCCGGCCATGCCACGCCCTTCGCCTCGAACTTGCGGAAGTAGCGCCACAGCCCGCGATGCTTGTGCCACTCCACGAACAATGGCCGAGAGCGGCTCGACACGCCGCGCAGGTGCAGCACGCGCACGTCGTTGGCGACCGCCACCTGCGCGCCGGCCGCGCGCGCGCGGCGGCACAGGTCGAGGTCCTCGGCGTGCAGGCGGTAGCCGGTGTCGAATCCGCCGATCCGGTCGAACAGGCCGCGCGGCAGCAGCATCAGCGCACCGGAGACGGCATCGACCGGCTGCAGGGCGCGGGTGTCGTCGAGCGGGATCGCGAGATCCCGCGAAGCAGGATCGCGCAGCATCGCGGCGAACGCGGGATCGCGGCGCCGCGCCGCGGCATCACGCGCGCCGTGCTCGTCGACGAGGTCGGCTCCAAGCAGGCAGTCGCCGCCGATCCGCCCGGCATGCGCCAGCAGCCGCGACAGCGCGTCCGCTTCGACCAGGCAATCCGGATTGACGAAGGCGAGCCAGTCGGCGTCGCTGTCGCTCGCGCCCTGGTTGCAGGCGAACGAGAATCCGGGATTGTCGGGATTGCCGATGAAGTGCAGGCGCGGATCCGCGGCGGCGTGCCGCTGGATCACGTCGAGCGTGCCGTCGACGGAGCCGTTGTCGACGATCCGCACCTGGACCACGTCGCGCGCAGCGCGCAGCCGCGCCAGGCAGTCGTCGATGGTATCGATGCTCTGGTAGCTGACAACGATGGCGGCGATGCCGGGCGACCGCGACATCAGGCCTCCTCCGCGTGCGCGGGCGCGTCACCGTCACCGTCACCGTCACCGTCACCGTTGCCGTTGCCGTTGCCGTTCCCGTTGCCGTTGCCGTTGCCGTTGCCAGCATCGTCCTCGCCGGCGCGGTCCGCCCGGGGGAACAGCTCATGCTGCCGCTGCGGCCCGTCGACGCCGGCGTACAGCTGCGCCAGCCGCTCGCGCGATTCGCTCAGCGGGTCCTGCATCAGCACCGTCGCCAGCCGCGCATGCCAGGTCGGCCAGCGCGCGGCCAGCGCGTCCATGTCGCCGTCGGCCGGACCGCCCTCGCCGCCGCGCGCGACGAACGCGGTCTCGCACAGCACGTTGCGCCAGCCCAGGCCCGACAGGCGCAGCGACAGGTCGATCAGCGCCGCGTACCACGAGGCATAGCTCGCCGCATCGAGCCCGCCCGCCTTGCGCCGCGCGCTGCCGCGCAGGATCACCGCGTGCGCGACCGCGGCCGGCAGTTCGGGATGGATCGGCGGCATCGCCGCGCAGGCGCGCGCGAGCCGGCCGGGGTCGTCCGGCATCGGCGCGATCTCGCCGATGCGCGGCCACGCCGCCGCCTCGCCGGCGTTGCACCACGGCGTGGCGCTGGCGATCGAGGCATCGCGCGCGAAGCAGGCGGCGAGCTGCGTCGCCCAGCCCGGGGTGGGCACGGCGTCGGGCGCGAGCACGATCGCGTCGGCATCGCCGCAGGCCGACAGCATCTCGTCCACGTGCGCCACTTCGCCGATGCGCCGCTGCCGGCGCGTGTAGTCGGCCTGCAGCGGCGTGCGCGCCAGCCAGCGTTCGATGATCGCCAGACCGCGCGGGCCGGCCTGCGCATCGTCGGCGAGCCACACGCGCGCGCCGGCGGGCGTACCGGCGTCGAGCGCTGCGAGGCAGGCATCGAGCGCGTCGTCGTCGACGCCGACCGGCAGCAGCACGATCGGGAGCTCAGCCATGCCCCGCCCTGCGCATGCGTCCGTCAGTCCCTGGCCCGTTGCAGCGGCTCCATCGCGCGGAAGCGGCGGCTGTATTCGTCGGTGAGGTCGCGCGCTTCCTGGTTGTTGCGGATGATGCGCGCGGTGATCAGCACGATGGTCTCGCTGCGCGAGGTGTTGGAATTCTGGGTGCCGAACAGCGCGCCCAGCACCGGGATCCGGCTCAGCCCCGGAATGCCGCCCGCGCCGCGCTCCACGCCGTCGGTGATCAGGCCGGCAAGCATCACCGTATCGCCGTCCTGCGCGGCGGCTTCGGTCTTCAGCCGGCGCGTGGTGATGCGGTAGTTGCCGTTGTTGTCGGGCTGCCCGGCCGGCGCACTGATCTCCTGCACGATGTCGAGGAACACGGTGCCGTCCTGGGTCACGCGCGGGCGCACCTTGAGGATCGTGCCGGTCTCCAGGTACTGCACCGAGGTCAGGCTGTTGTCGCTGCCGAGGATCGGGTTGACCGAGACGGTCGAGACCGGGATGCGGTCGCCGACGTTGAACTCGGCCTCGGCGTTGTTGCGCACGAACACCGAGGGCGTCTGCAGCAGGCGCACGTCGGACACGCTGTCGAGCGCGCGGATGATCGCGGCGGCATCGTTCTTGACCAGCGTCCACGCCAGTCCGTTGCCCGCCACGCCGCCCACGCTGCCGGCCAGCGTGCTCCAGCGGCTCGGACCGCCGTCCGCCGGCGGGGCGAATTCGGGGAAACCGTTGTCGGTCATCGCCCGCTCGATGAACCACTGCACGCCGTACTCGAGATCGCCGCTGAGCTGCACCTGGGCGACCTGCGCCTCGATGTGCACCTGCAGCGGCATCACGTCCAGGCGTTCGACCACTTCCCGGATCGACTTCCACGCGCTCGGCGTCGTCCGCACCAGCAGCGCGTTGGTTTCGTCCAGCGCGGACACGCCCACGCGTTCGCCCTCGACCTCGAGCGTCACGCTGGAACTGCCGCCGCGGTCCTGGCTGAGCGACAGCGAGCCGCTGCCCAGGCCTCCACTGCTGCCCGAGGTGCCGGAACTGCCGCCCATCGAATCGAGCGAGCCGCCATTGTCGATCCTGCCGTCGCTGCCGAAGCCACCCGAGCCGCTGCCGATGGAGACGCCGCTGAGGCCGGGCATCAGCGAACCACCGGTCTCGTTATTGCCGCTGCGCCCGCTGCCGCCGCCGAAGACCTCGGCCAGGCGCTCGGCCAGGTCGCGCGCCTTGATGTACTTGAGTTCGTACGAGTACAGCCGCGCGCCTGCGCCGGAGCTGTCGATGCGCTCCAGCCAGTCGCCGATGTCGTCGAGGTACTCGGCCTGCGGCGTGATCACCAGCACCGCGTTGGCGCCTTCCAGCGGCAGGAACCGGAACATGCCCGCGACCGGCGACTTGCTCTGCTCGCCGAACACCTTCTCCAGGTCGGCGACGACCCGGGTCGCCTTGCCGGTCTGCAGCGGGAACACGCCCACCGACATGCCCGACAGCCAGTCGACGTCGAAGATCTCGATCGTGCGCAGGTAGTTCTCCAGCTCCACGCGCGAGCCGGACACGGTGATGGTGTTGCGGCCGTTGTCGACGGCGACGATCGCGTTGGGCCGCGCGTAGGGCTTGAGCACCTTCTCCATCTCGGTCGCGGAGATGTAGCGCAGCGGCACCACGCGCACCTCGAAGCCGCGCGCGGCGGCCGCGCCGCCGGTGCGCGGCGCGACGGTGCCCGAGGGCAGCGCCGCATCGGCCGGCACGATCTGGTACATGCCGCCGCTGTAGACCATGCGCGCGTTGTTGTCGGCCAGCGCACGCTCGAGCAGCACGTAGGCCTGCGCCGGGCTGACCGTGCGCGGCGTGGCCAGCGTGACCGTGCCCTGCACGCCCGGGGCGATGGTGTAGTTCTGCCCGAGCATGTCGCCGAGGATCGCCTTGACCACGGCGTGCAGCGGTTCGCCCTCGAAGTTGAAGCTGGCCTCGCCGGTGCTGCCGGCCAGGTTCGGCGGCGGCGCCGATGCCGCGCCCTGGTTGATGACCTGGCCGGTGCCGCGGCGAATCTGCGCGCGCGGGCCCTCGGCGTCCTCGAGCGTCTCGGCCTGGACGCCATCGGCCGCGGTGCCGGCAGCCGCCGGCGGACGCTGCTGGCCGCGCGACAGCGTCGGCGGCGGCATCGAGGCGCAGGCCGCGAGCACGATGGACAGGAACGCCGCAGCGGCGGATCGGCAGAAGGATCGTGGAGTCATCGGCACAGTCTATTTCTTCTGGTTGGCTCGCTGGTTCGAACGCGCCATCTCGTCCTGGCGCAGCCTGGCGCGACGCTCCTCGATGCGGCGGCGAATCATCTCGACCTGCTCCTGCGCCGCCTGCTGCTGCACGGCCGCGTCCGGCGCGCTGTCGGCCTCCTGGCCCGGGGCCGAGGCGCGGGACGCCGGCGCCTGCGGGCCGCCGGTCGCGCGCGGCGGCTCCATCACCATGTCCGCATCCGCATCCGCTACCGCCTCGGGCGCCGATGCCGACATGCCGTCGGCCTCGGGTGCGGGTGCCGAGACCTGCGTGGGCGGCTGGCCGCCGACGCCGTCGAACACGCGCAGCTCCAGCGTGCGCTCGCCCTCGGGCCCGGCGAACACCGCCTTGCGCGCGTCGACCGACTGCAGCACCCATCCGGGTGCGGATTCCGGCGCGCCGCCCTGCTTCACCCGCACCGGTTCGCCGCCACCGGTCGGCTGCAGGATCACCATCTGCAGGTCCGGCGTGCGCAGGACGCTGGTCAGCATGTACTCGAAATCATTGCTGGCCTCGCCCATGTCGCCCATGGGGTCGATCACGAACGGCTGCGGCCGGCGGTTTTCGGTGAACAGCGGGCGCGCGGCGACGTCGCCGTACTGCGCCAGCGGGCCAAGCCGCTCGTCGCCGCGGGCCGCCGGCGACGGCAGCGCCTGCCGCAGCGAAGGGTCGTCGTCGAGCCGGTCGATGCTGCCGCCCATGCCGAACATCGCCAGCACCCAGACGCAGACCGCCCAGCCCGCGAACGCCGCGTACAGCCAGGTGCGGGCGCCGGCATCCTCAGCGCGCATCGGTCGCTCCCGCGCCCGGCGCCGGCTGCAGGTATCCGTACAGGTCGAAGCTGACGTCGACGCCGCCGCCGCTGCCCTGGCCGGCGCTGAACTGGTAGCGCTGCGCGAGCAGGTTGAGGTTGTCGACGAACAGCCGCGGCGAGCCGCTTTCCAGAGAATGCAGCACCGCCGCGAGCTCCGGGTTGCCGCAGGTCAGGCGCACCTGCACGGTGGCGCGCGGGAAGCGCTCCTGGCGCGTGTCGTTCATCGGCTGGCGGTTGGTGATGGCGCAGCTGCGGTTGCCGGGACTGGCGGCCAGCACCGCCTGCTCCAGCCGCTGCACCAGGGCCGAGGTCGCCAGCTGCACGTTGGCCTCGGCCATGAAGCCCGGCGCGCTGCCCGCGGCCGCGCGCGCGGCGGCGAAGCGTTCCCGTACCTCCGGTGCCTGCTCGAGCTCCATGCGCGCGCGCAGGTCGCGGTCGCGCAGCGTGTCGATGCGCGCGTTGGTTTCCAGCAGCGGTGCCGTCCACCACGGGTGCACCAGCAGCAGGTAGGCGAGCGCGAGCACGCCGGCGAGGATCGCCAGCGCCAGCCAGCGGTCGCGCCTAGTGACCTCCGGCTGCATCCGTCGCCTCCCTGGCCGCGGCATCGCCCTGCGCCTTTGCCGGTGCGGTCGTGAGCTTGGCAGTGAGGGTGAAGCGGTCCATGCGCGTGCGCGGGTCCGGCTGCAGCGCGCCGGCCAGCGCCGGATCGGTCCACAGCGGCGATCCCTGCAGGCGGCCGACCAGCGCCGAGGCCTCGCGGCTGAGCCCGATCAGCAGGATGCGCTCGCCCTCGACCGAAAGCTTCTCGAGATAGGTGTCGTCCGGCAGGCGCCGGGCGAGCTCGTCCATCACCTCGACCATCGTCGGCTTGCCGGCGCGCGCGGCCTGCAGGAAGGCGCCGCCCTCGATCAGGTCGACCAATTGGCGCTTCTCCAGCGATGCGCCGCGCGCCTGCCGGACTTCCTCGTCGACCTGCTGCTCGAAGAAGTCGGCGGCCGCCTCGCGGTTGGCCAGCATCTGCCACATGCCGGCGAACAGCGCCGCCGCCGCGACCAGCAGCAGGACCAGGTTGCGCCGGCGCCAGGGATCGCCGCGCAGCCGGCCCTGCGCGCCCGTCATCAGGTTGACGCCGAGCGGCTGGCCGCCGGCATCGGCCACGTCGACGCCGGCCAGCGTCGGCGCCAGCGTGCCGAGTCCCGCCAGCGCGGTTTCCAGCGTCGCCTTCGGCACCACCACCAGTTCCGCCTCGAGCTGGTCGTCGCCGCGGCGGCCGAGCACGCGTGCGTCGTAGCTGACCTCGGCCGCGGTGAACGGCGTCTGCCGGTCGATCTCGAACCCGAGCACCTCGCGCAGGCGCTCGCCCGCCGCCGCGGGCAGGGCCAGGCGCCGGCGCAGGACCGCGGACGCCGGCAGCACCAGCCAGCGCGGCACCTCGACGATGCGTGGCGACAGCAGCGATCCCAGCGGATCGACTTCGGCGACGCCGGCTTCGGGAACGGGGAGTTCGGCGAGCGCGCGCTCGGCGTCGCCGCGCCACAGCGACAACTGGAATTCGTTCCCATGGCGGCGCAGCAGCAGGCGCTGCGGCGACAGGCCGAACAGGTCGCGGACCCGCGCGGGCAGCCAGCTGGCGAGCGAGCGCGTCCACCAGCTGCGGAACTCGCGCAGGCGCGGGCGCAGGGACCCTTCGATCCGGCGCAAGCCGCCGCGCAGGCCCGATGGCGCCGTTCCTGATTGTTCGACGACGGCCATCATCGCGGCGACGCGCCTTCCTCCCATCTCATGACGGTGAACGCCGACCCGGGCACGCCACTGGGCCCCAGCCGGACCACGGCGCGCAGGACGGATTCGCGCCCGTCCCGGAGCCGTGCGTGGCTGTCGATACTATACGTGCCGCTGCCTGCGCCCACGAACGAGGGATCCCCGGGCAGCGGGGGACGTTCACGATTCGCCAGCACCGGCGCGGCGTCGATGCCCATCGACGTGAGCACCGCGCCGGTCGCGAAGCGCGGGTCGGGGATCGGAAGGCCGCTGTAGATCGTCAGGTGCGCGGCCAGCGCGTCGTACAGCGCCGGCGTCATGCCCAGCACCTGCTCGACTTCGGCCACGGTCTCGAACGGCGCGTCCTTGGCGCCGTACGGCAGTCCGGCGGCGGCGTACTGCGGGTCTTCTGCGCCGCCCTGCGGCTGGGTCAGGTCGTCGGCGTCGCGCCAGTCCAGGATCGCCGCGGACACGCCGTCGGCCAGGTCCGGCTGCGCACCCACCGCACGCATCAGCGCCGCCAGTGTGGCCGCGTCGGCGGCGTTGAGGTCGAGCTTGCCGGATTCGTCGACGATGCGGACCTCGACCTCGGCATCGGCGAAGCGCCATGGGTAGGCGCGGCCATCGGGCAGCCACTGCCGCTGCGGATCGGGATCGGACACCCGCGTCGCCGCGTATTCGAGGCCCGCGCGCGCGGCCTGCGCCGCCGCCAGTCCACTGCCCAGCGTGCGGCCCTGCAGGTACTCGATCTGCGCGGTCATCGCGAACGCGCCGATCAGTGCCGCGAGCAAGGCGGTCAGCCACAGCACCAGGATCAGCGCGGCGCCGCGCATGCGTTCGCGGACAGCGGTCACGGCACCATCCCGCCCATCCGCTGCGGCAGCATCACCACCAGCGGCGGCCAGGTGCCGCCGCTGCGGCTGGCGAGTTCGATCGATACCTGCAGTGGAAGCGTGTCCACCTGTTCCCAGGTGTCGGTCCACTCGCCCAGGTAGCCGTCCTCGCCGATGCCGCGGTAGCGGAAGCGCGCGTCGGTCAGGTCCGGCACCAGCGATTCGGGCGGGCGCGCGTTGCGGTCCTCGATCGTCCCGCCGGCGATGGCCATCGCGAACGACACCGCGAGCCGCTGCCCGCCGTCGACGTCGAGCACCGCGATGTCGTGCAGGTGCGGCCCGCCGCGGCCGAGGTAGTTCGGCAGGTCGGCGACGAAGCGCACGCGGTCGGGTTCGCCGATGAAACGGATCAGGCGCCCGGTATCGTCCTCGATCGCGAACGCGATCGGCGTGGCCGACGCCAGGCGCCGGCGCAGGAAACCCTCGACGGCGCGCATGCGCTCGGTGCGGTCTGCCAGCGCCTCGCCGCGGTCCACCGTCGCCGTGGCTGCGCGCAACGTGGCGAAGCCGAGCGCGAGGCCGGCCGCGAGCAGGGTGGTGGCGAGCAGGATTTCGAGCAGGGTGAAGCCCCGCTGCCGTAAACCAGCCGATTTCCGGTTGACGATGCCGTCGGCACGGCTGATATCAGCAAATCGCCCGTGAGAACTGCTTTTCGGCTGCGGGCGTTGCGCGTTTGCCCCCACCCCAACCCTCCCCCGCAGGCGGGGGAGGGAGCAAATGCGCTGGTCGGTTGCACCGGCTTGGGCTCCCTCCCCCGCCTGCGGGGGAGGGTTGGGGTGGGGGCAACCCGACGGCAACAACTCTCCGCAGCCGTCATTCGCCATGCGGCCCCGCCGCGGCACGCGACACCCGCCGCCCTCCGCAAACCACCTCATCCCGACACCCCCGCAGGATCCGGCTGCACCAGCCGCAGCGACTGCAGCTGCAGCCGCTCGCGCGGTCCGCCCTCGCCCCAGCTCACCGTCAGCTGCAGCTGCAGCAGCTGCGGCGAGAACGGATCGAAGGGCTGTCCGGGGGGACGGTCGCGATCCACGTAGGGGGCGACGTCCAGCACCCAGCGATAGCGCCCGCCATCGAACTCGCCGTCGCGGCGCCCGGGCTGCAGCACCTCGCCTACGCCGACTTCGTCCAGCAGCGACTGCGCATGCAGCGCCGCGCGCCCGCTGTCCGCGGACCAGCGCACCTGCCGCACGCCACCGGACAGCGTACCCAGCAGCAGGGTCAGCGCGAGTCCGAGCACGGCGAAGGCGACGATGATTTCGAGGAGGGTGTAGCCCCGCTGCCGTAAACCAACCGATGTCCGACTATCAATGCCGTCGGCACGGCTGACGCCAATGAATCGCCTGTGAAAACCGCTTTCCCGCCGCGCAGGACACCGTGCCGAACGCGCACCCTGCCGCCATGCAGTCATGCGCCGCCTCACCGCACCACCTCGCCCCGCCGCAGCGTCACCTCGCCCGTCAGCCACGCCACGTCCACGTTCCAGGCAGCGTCGCGCAGGCTGAGCTGCACGCGCCCGCCGCTCGACGCACCGTCGCCGAAGAACACGATCGCACCGACGCCCTCGGCCGGCTGCAGTTCGCGCGCGCCGGTGAAATGCACGCCCAGCTTCTTCGGCAAGTCGCCGCTGCGCCCGTTCGCGCCCTGCCAGGCATGCGCGGCGGGATCGATCAAGAACTGCTGCGGCTTCCCGGTGGCGATCGCATGCGCCCGCGCGAACCGCAGCTGCGAGGTCACTTCCTTGGCGCTGGAACGCAGGGCCATGCGATCGAAGCCACCGGTCAGCACGCCCGCTGCAAGCAGCCCGCTCGCGGCGATCAGCGCCATGACCAGCAGGATTTCGAGCAGGGAGAAGCCGCGCTGTGGACGACGTGCCGGTGACGGAACTTCGCTCGCTCCCCCGTCATTCCCGCGAAAGCGGGAATCCATTTTGGCGTGGCCCCGGGAAACGAAAAGCAAATGGATTCCCGCTTTCGCGGGAATGACGGGGGGGCGAGGGCCGCGGGTGAGCACCCTAGGGATTGTTAACGCTATGAACATGGGCCGCGCCGGGTCTGGACGTGCGCGCGGCAAGGAAGATCGAGGGAGTGGATGTCGATCCACGACCGAACGATGACGCCGCCGGGCGTGCGCCCAGACCCGGCCCTCCGGGTTGCGCCGGAGTGGCTGCCAGCCGGCGTCGCGCAGCTTGACCAGACGGCCAGTCTGCCCGGCGCTGCGCAACACCACCTGGCAGCCACTCCGACGCAACGCGACCCATGTTCATAGCGTTAACAGAGGCCCTAGTCGTTGTGGATATCGGCGTTGACGCTGTCGCCGCCCGGCTTGCGGTCCGCTCCGTAGCTGACGATGTCGTAAGGCCTGCCGTCGCCCGGCGCGCGGTACTCGTAGGGCGTGTTCCAGGGATCCTTCAGTTCGGAGTCCTTCGCGTACGGCCCCAGCCAGCCGACCGCGCCGCCCGGCTGCGTCACCAGCTGGTCGAGCGCGGCCGGCAGCGTGCCGGTGTCCATCTCGAACTGGCTGATCTTCTCGGCCAGCGTCTGCACCTGCGCCTCGGCCAGGCGGACCTTGGCGCGATCGCCGCCACCCAGGATGCGCGTCGCGGCGAACGCGACGATGCCGCCGATCAGCACCACCACCAGGATGATCTCGATCAGGCTGAATCCCCGCTGCGACGCACCTGCCGCCCTCGCGGAAACGATGCCGTCGGCACGGCCGATATGAGCAAATCGCCCGTGCAAACCGCTTCTCGCCCGCCCCGCCACCCGCATCTGGAACCGTCGATTACGCATCATCCGCCCTCTCGTTCAGTCTCGTGTAATCCAATGATCCCGCGCCCACCATGAACGGCTCACCCGATCACGTTGGTCAGGTCGTAGATCGGGATCAGCACCGCCAGGATGACCACCATCACCACCAGCGCCAGCAGCATGGTCACCGCCGGCACCAGGGCGGCGAGCATCCGGTCCAGCGCCTGCCCGGTTTCCTGCTCGAAGGTGTCGGCGGTCTTGAGCAGCATCGCGTCGAGCGCGCCGGACTCCTCGCCCACCTGCACCATCTGCAGCGCCAGCCGCGGGAAACGCTTGCCCTTGCCCAGCGCCGCCGACAGGCCGACGCCGTTCTTGACGTCCTGCGCGGCAGCTTCGACATCGGCGGCGAGCACGCGGTTCCCGACCACGGTCTTGCCGATGCCCAGCGCCGCCATCAGCGGCACGCCGTTCTTGAGCAGCGTGCCGAGCGTGCGCGCGAGGCGCGCGGTTTCCAGCCGCGCCGCCAGCGAACCCACCAGCTTCTGCCGCAGCAGCCAGCCGTCGAAGCGCGTGCGGAAGGCGGGATCGCGCAGGCGGCGGTCGAGCCACCAGGCCGCCAGCGCCGGCACCACCAGCAGCACGATCCACCAGTCGCGCACGAACAGTCCGAGCGCCAGCACCAGCTTGGTGAACAGCGGCAGCGGCGCGTCGAGGCTCTCGTACATCGCCGCGAACTGCGGCACCACGTAGCCCAGCAGGAACATCAGCGACAGGCCGACCATCACCAGCAGGATCGCCGGGTAGATCAGCGCATTGATCACGCGCCCGCGCAGCGCACGGCTGCGTTCGAGGTAGTCGGCCAGCCGCTGCAGGGTGTCCTCCAGGCTGCCGCCGGCCTCGCCGGCGCGCACCATGTTGATGTACAGCCGCGAGAACGTGCCGTGCTGGCGCTCCAGCGCGGCCGACAGCGCGGTGCCGCTGCGCACCGCGTCGCGGATCTCGACGATGGTGCGCCTGGCGGCGGGTTCCTCGGGCAGCTCCAGCAGGATCGTCAGCGCACGGTCGAGCGGCTGCCCGGCGCCGAGCAGCGTGGCCAGTTGCTGGGTGAACTGCACCAGCCGCTGGCCGGCGAAGGGCCTGGGCTTGAAGACCGCCTTCCACGCAGGATCGCCGCCGCTCTCGCTCGCCAGCCGCGCCTCCACCGGCAGGTGCCCGAGTTCCTGCAGGCGCAGCGCGACCTCGCTGTCGCTCGCGGCCTCCATCTGGCCGTCGAGCATCTCGCCGCGCGAGTTCAGCGCCTTGTAGCGGTAGAGGGGCATCAGCGACGGGAGTCGGGAGTCGGGAATCGGGAGTCGGGATTGGCAAAGGCCCGATTTTCCGTCATCCCGAGCGCAGCGAGGGATCTTGTCGCCGGAGAGGAGATCCCTCGCTGCGCTCGGGATGACAGGTGGCGTTGCGCACGCCGTGCCTTTGCGACGCCCGGCCTCGTGATTCCCCGTTTCACGCCTCCTCCGTGACGCGCAGCACTTCCTCGATGGTGGTGACGCCGGCCAGCGCCTTGGCGATGCCGTCCTCGTACATGGTGCGCATGCCGTTCTGGCGTGCGAGCTGTTCGAGTTCGCCCATGCCGGCGTGGCGCATCACCGCGCGGCGCAACTCGTCGTTCATGACCAGGAACTCCATGATCGTGGTGCGGCCGAGGTAGCCGGTCGGCGCGATCGCGGAGGCGCGCGGGCGGTACAGGAATATCTCTCCCTGCGGCTGGAAGCGGCGCAGGCCGAACTTCTCGATCTCTTCCGGCGAGGCCGGGTACTTCTCGGCATGCCGCGGCTCCAGCCGGCGCACGAGGCGCTGGGCGAGGATGCCGTTGACCGTCGAGGTCATCAGGTAGTCCTCGACGCCCATGTCGAGCATGCGGGTGATGCCGCCGGCGGCGTTGTTGGTGTGCAGCGTGCTCAACACGAGGTGGCCGGTGAGCGCGGACTGGATCGCGATGCGCGCGGTCTCGAGGTCGCGCATCTCGCCGATCATGATGATGTCCGGGTCCTGGCGCACGATGCTGCGCAGCGCGTGGGCGAAGTCGAGCCCGATCTGCGGCTTGGCCTGGATCTGGTTGATGCCCTCGATCTGGTATTCGACCGGGTCCTCGACGGTGATGATCTTGACGTCGGGCGTGTTGAGCTTGCTCAGCGCGGTGTAGAGCGTCGTCGTCTTGCCCGAGCCGGTGGGTCCGGTGACCAGCAGGATGCCGTGCGGCTGCTCCAGCACGCGCTGGAACTGCGGCAGGAAATCGCCGGTGAAGCCGAGCCGCTCGAAGTCGAACACCACGGTCTCGCGGTCGAGCAGGCGCATCACCACGCTCTCGCCGTGCGCGGTCGGCACCGTGCTCACGCGCAGGTCGAGCTCCTTGCCCTGCACGCGCAGCATGATGCGGCCGTCCTGCGGCAGGCGGCGCTCGGCGATGTTGAGTTTCGCCATGATCTTGACGCGGCTGATCACCGCCGCGGTCAGGTTCGACGGCGGGCTCTCGCCGTCTTCCAGCACGCCGTCGATGCGGTAGCGCACCTTGAGCCGGTTCTCGAACGGCTCGATGTGGATGTCCGACGCGCGCAGTTCGACCGCGCGCTGGATGATCAGGTTGACCAGGCGGATGACCGGCGCCTCGGAGGCGAGGTCGCGCAGGTGCTCGACGTCGTCCATGTCGCCGCCGCCCTCGCCGTCGGCGGTCTCGACGATCGCGCCCATCGCGCTGCGGCCCTGGCCGTGCCAACGCTCGATCAGGTCTTCGATCTCCGAGCGCAGGCCGACGACGGGCTGCACGTCGCAACCGGTGGCCAGGCGCACCGCGTCGAGCGCGTAGTCGTCCCACGGATCGGCCATCCACAGCGCCAGCTTGCCGCGGCTCTCGCCGACCGGGCACAGGTGGAACTGCTTGAGGAAGCGCACGCTCAACGGCTGCGCGTCGGGCAGCAGTTCCGGCGGCGATGCCGACATGTCCTTCGCGCCGAGCAGGCGCAGCGACAGCGCCTCGGCGCAGGCCTCGGCATGGTCGCGCTCGGACACCAGCCCCAGCCTCGACAGCAGCAGCAGGATGCCGCCGCCGGTTTCCTCCTGCAGCCGGCGCGCACGCGCGAGGTCCACGTCCTTGAGCTGCTGCTTGGCGAGCAGCGCCGCGACGATGCGGTCTTGTGCATCCGCGGCCATGGATTCGCTGGCGGGACTGTCGGGGATCGCGTTCACGGCGGGGGTTCCGTTGGGGATCCGACTTTAGCAGTTCGCACCGGTGGGCTGGCTAAACCGCGACCGACCGATCGCCGTGCGGATCGAGCGCCCTGCAATTCCGCGGGCGGAAGCGCGGCTTGCTTCTGGAGGGTGCGTCGACGGGTCCCGAACGGAACGCAGGTCCCGATCGGACATTCACCGCGTTCCGGTCGCGCCTGAAGGCGCTCCTACGGACGCAGATGTTCCTTGTAGGAGCGCCTTCAGGCGCGGCCGAAGACCACGGCCATCCCTCGAACACTGCCAATCCCGTTCACCGCTTGCGGTTGAAGATGCCCATCTCCACCCCGCAGATGGGAGCAGGACCAAAAAGGAGCCCCGGACCAGGCCGGGGCTCCAGTGCACGCCTTGGCGGGCGAAGCGCTAGTAGCGCGCCTGCAGCCTGACGTTGCTGTATGCGCGCACGCCGACGAGCTTGACGTAGTACGTGCCCGCCGCAGGAGCGTTGACGCGCACCGTCTCGTTGTTGCCCGGACGCTCGGAGCGATGGTCCGCCGCCGCAGTCGTCGGTTCCGCTTCGAAGCTGACCAGCAGTGAGACATCGCCGCTGCCGCCGGTGGTGGTGATGCTCAGCGGACCGGTCGTGCCGCCCGGCACGGTGATGCTGTACAGCACCTCGCTGCCCGCGGCCCCGGACAGTCCAGCCACCGGCACCTGGTTGGTCAGCGGGATCGCGTCGCCGGGTTCCGGAGCGGCTTCACCACCCCACTCCTCGAACTGCAGTTCGGTTTCCTCGTCGCTGAAGCAGGCCGCTACCGAGGCATGCTCTGCCGGGGTCAGCAGGCCATCGTCGGCGAGTCCGTCGACGTAGGCACGGATGTTGTCGCGGTAGACGTCGATGTCGCCCGTCCCGCCCGCCGTCGCCCGTGCGGTGCCGTAGATGTTGGCGCCGACGATGGGACCGCCCGCCACGCTGGTCGGCACGCCGGTGTCGCAGTCCAGCAGGAACTGGTTGCCGCGGTTGATCTGCCAGCCGATGTCGGAGAACAGCGCGGGGGTCAGGTCCAGGTTGAGCGCCGCCAGCAGGCTGTCGTTGATGAAGGGTTCCATCACCGCGTTGGGCGTCAGGCGGGTGTCGTAATGCGAGAACGACGAGCCCTGGGCGAGCGCCGTCGGTGCATACAGCTGGACGTTGCCGTCGTCGTCCACGCCGGCCGTCAGCGCGAGCGGTGCCTCGTCCTTGACCGCAGTGCCGGTGAACACGAGGTGCGAGTCGTTGACGGCCGCCGCCGCGCGCTGGGCGTCGGTCATCGCGGTCCACGCGGTGCCGGTCGAGTTGTCGATGACGAAGGTGGAGTAGATGTCCTGCCGTCCCTGGAACTGCGCACCGGTCGACAGCGTGTTGAATCCCGAGAAGCCGAGGCCGTGCGCCATCTCGTGCACGACGACGTCGAGGAAGTTGATCAGGTTCGACGGCGTGTTGCCGTCGAGGCCGAAGTACCAGCCCGAGCCGGTGAGGCAGCCGGGCTGCCCCAGCCTTCCGTTGAAGCGGCTGATGATGTCGGGCGTATCGGCCGGCAGGCCGTTCGCGCTGCCCAGGTCCGTCGCCGCCAGCGCATCGCCCAGCGCCGAGTGGTACCAGGTGTCCGCGAGCGCCCCTTCGGGCAGGGTCGGCCCCGCATTGAAGGCGAAGATGTAGTTGGTGCCCGACGATCCGAGCACGCCGCCGGTCGCCGTGCACGACAGCGCCTGGAAGCTCGCCTCGTTGAGGATCTCCACCTCGCTCTCGAGCACGGAGCCGAGCAGGTCGGCCGCGAACTGGAACACGATCAGGGCCTGTTCGCCGCGCGTGGTGCCGGGATTGCCGCCGATGGGCGCGACCGGCGTCGCGTCCTCGAAGCCCTGGCCGGTGCCGGCGTCGGCGTTGACGATGGTGATCCTGGCGCCGGCGTAGGCCGTGCTGGCCTGGAACAGCGCGGCGGCGAGTACGGTGGGGACCAGCAGCTTGCGGCGGTTCATGGCGTCACCTCCTGCTCCGCGACGACATCCGTGGCCCGTTGTTCCGCATCGTGCCGGTGTTCGACCTGGATGCTGCCATCGGCCTGGCGCTCGGCGACGAGGTGGCTGAAGTGGCTTTCGGGAACCTGCACCAGCGCGGCGACCTGCCCGGTCCGGCTGGTACGCAGCGTCGAGCGGGCCGCGATCTCGTCGCGGGGCCGCTTCGCGAGCGCGGCGGCGCGATCCTGCTGGATCACCTTGCCCAGCGCCTGCCGCTGCGCGGCGTTCGGCGCCTGCAGCTTGCCGGTGGCGGGATCGACGAACACCTGGACGCCGTGGTAGGCCACCGGAACCGCATCGTCCGGCGAGGCCGCCCCGTCGATCCGGGCCTCACCGGCGACGGCGCCCGCCGTCGCGAGCGAGACGAGGACCGTCCCGCACAGGATGTTCACTACGCGCTTGTACGTCATTGCGTTTCTCCTCGACTGTCGGAAACAACGTGCTTGCTTGCACCGCAAAGAAAACCGTTAAGCCTTGACACCGTTTCGGTCCGGACTTGGCCGCCTCACCAGCCGAAGCCGGCACCGACGCCCACCGACTTCTCGTCGCCGCTGAGGGCGCCGCCGAGGGTCACCGTCGCGCGATCGCTGATCGCGCGCTGGTAGCCCAGCGACAGCGCGCTCTGGCCGCCCTGGAAGCCGACACCGACGCCGACGCGGTTCTGGGTGCGGATGCCCGCGGCGCTGGTGGCCATGTTGAGCATCGCCGCGCCCATCGCGCCCTGGCGGTCGATGCGACGGTCCTGGTCGGTGAATCGCTGCTCCAGCTGGCTCTGGTACGCGGAGAAACTGTCGGTCCAGGCATTGAACTTCTGGTCGGTGTAGGCGTTGGCAGTGGCCACGGCCTGGGTGGCGGTGGATTCGAGCTGGGCGACGTTCACCGCGTCGGTGGACTGGGTACCGGCCGCGACATTGGTGATCTGGCGCTCGTTGCCGGCACTGCCCACCGACACCGTATTCGCGCGATCGGCCACCGAGCCCTGGCCCAGCGCCACCGACCCCGCGGCCGTCGCGCTGGCGCCATCGCCGATCGCGGTGGCGGTGGCCTGCGTGGCCACGGCGCCCTGGCCGACGGCAACGGCGGTCGATGCCGCGCTGCCGGCACCGGCACTTCCGACGCCGACGGTGTCTGTCCCGCTGTCGCGCACCACGCCGCCGCTCGCGGCATCGTCGGTACCGACGACGTTGCCGTTGCGCCGGGTCGTCGCCGAGACGGCGGCGTTCCCGGAACTGGCGCTGGCGGAGCTTTCCAGCGAACTCAGGCGACTGTCGAGCACGCTGATCTGCGCATCCACCGCGCCGAACGCGTCGCCGACGCTGAAGTAGGTACTGCCTTGGATCAGGTATGCCGGTGCGGACAGCGTGCCGAACGCGGTGACCTCCGAGCCGCCGCCGAGGATCTGCGCGGCGCTGTCGAGCGCGTCGTACACCTGGCCACCGGTCACGGCATCGGTGCTTCCGAGCGCGATCCGACCGTCGGCGACATTGGTGATCTGGCGCTCGTTGCCCGCGCTGCCCACCGAAACGCTGTTTCCGCGATCGGCGATCGAACCCTCGCCCAGCGCCACGCTGCCGTCGGTTTCGGCGACAGAGCCTGCGCCCAGCGCGATCGAACCCGCGCCCAGGCCCGCGGCGGCGGCGCCCAGCGCCACGCTGTCGGCACCGGCCGCGGTGGCGTTGAAGCCGACGGCCGTGGCGTAGTCGGCCAGCGCGAACGCACCGCTGCCCAGCGCCGACGCGCCCTCGCCCACCGCCGTCGCCGATTCGCCCGCCGCCGTCGCGTAGTCGCCTTCCACGTACGCGGCGTTGTCGCTGTCCGCGCTCCCGCTCGCT
>Ga0160443_100355_pt1 | contig 39694 bp, 34 predicted proteins | sample HID1972I_E1MG_FD_108244 | JGI IMG/M metagenome (GOLD analysis project Ga0160443, IMG submission 108244) | Enriched pill bug-associated microbial communities from UW Madison campus, WI, USA - HID1972I_E1 MG | ecosystem: Host-associated > Arthropoda: Insects > Digestive system > Unclassified ... | reverse complement strand
TGACGCAAACACGGATGCGAACACTGACGCAAACACGGATGCGAACACTGACGCAAACACGGATGCGAACACTGACGCAAACACGGATGCGAACACTGACGCAAACACGGATGCGAACACTGATGCAAACGGTAGCGCCAATGCCGCGGACAACTCGGATGCAAATTCCGATGACTCTAAGGAACCACAAAAGGACAATTCCAAGAATGGTGGCCTTGCGGACACCGGTTCTAACGGAGCGCTCTGGATTGGTGCGGGTGCACTCGCACTTGTCCTCATCGGAGCTGGTGTGACTGTGATCGCTCGAAAGCGTTCAGCTTAGTCAATAGCAAGTGGTAGTTAGAAGTAGGAGGGGCATCAATTGATGCCCCTCCCATTTCGCGTTCAAGTCGTGATTGCAATTATTCACGGGCATTGAGGGATCGGAGACAATAGCCTGATGAGGCAACATAAAACTAGGCCCAAACTGTTCACGGTGTTGGTGCTTTTAATTGCAGGTGCGGCAGCATTGGGGCATATTGGTGCGACATTGGCCTTCACTGGACCTTCCACGCCAATTAAGTCGTCATTGCAACCTGGATTGAATCGTTATTTTCTTGGGCCGCTAGATCAAGGGTGGAGCCTTTTTGCTCCCGGTCCGTATTCGCAAGATGAATACTTTACGATGCGTGCTTGCCTATCGAGTCCGGAAATTTGCGCACAAGGAAGCAAGAAAGGCGCGAAATTCACGGAATGGCGCGACGTCACCGCTGAGGAGATGAAAAGCCGCGCCGGTAACATGTTCGCTAACCGTGAGTCCAAACAGTCAAAGTCGATACATGGAAGGCTTTGGAGTGCCGCATCGGATTTGAGTACAAGCGCACGTGAACAAATCGCAAAACCGTTTATTCAAGGGACTCCAGTATTCGGAGTGGATCTCAGTTCGTCACAGGCGAGGAAAGAATACTCAGCTACAGAATTGAGTAATCTTCGAGCTTACAAGCGAATGGAGGACACGGCCGTCGGCTTCGCATCTCTTTATGCGATTGAGCAGTGGGGTGGAGCGTCAATGGTTGAAATTAAACTCAGGCGTGAACCAATCGTTCCTTTCGCTCAACGAAACAACGATGAAGCTAAAACGAAATCTCGTGAAACGTATATCGGATGGCGAGATACCAAAGAATTCAGTAAAGCGGCGGTGTCGGCATGGAGCTAAATCAGGAGACGGTCAATGCTCCGTCTATCCGAAACTGGATGGTAAAAAATAGAGATTTTGGTTCGAAATTTCTCGCCGCGCTCTACAGCTGGTTTACCGTAAACCGCCATGCGGCATATGGTTTGGCCGTTATGCGCATGGCATCAGGCCTTTTTATCTTGGGCTGGTTAGTAGTAAATGTTCCCGTCGCCTCCAAGATTTGGGGTCCAGGGTCGGAATATCTAGAACCATACCGCTCGGTACTTGGATACAAGTGGCCGTTAGATATTCTGCGTGATGCTGGACTTGGCTTCTTCGTCTTTTGGTATGTGGTTGCCGTAGTTTTAGCGATCGCCTTTGTAATCGGATGGAAGACGCGTTTTGTCACTCCACTCTTTTTCATTTTCTACACGGCCATAAATGCTCAAAACACACCTGTTTCTGACGGTGGAAACTACTTCATCCGAATCATGCTGATTTATCTGATCTTTGCAGATCTATCGAAGCATTGGTCGGTCGATTCTTGGATGCGTAAGCGCGCTGCAAAAAGTAAAAAAGAATTCGAAGCCGTTACGGTGCTTCATAATCTAGCGTTGTGCCTAGTAGTGGCTCAGCTTTGTATGGTCTATTTAGAAGCCGGTCTATACAAAGTTCAGGGTAGTTTGTGGCAGAACGGCACCGCCATGTATTACCCGGTCAATTCTGAAGCTTATGGTGTCTTTCCTTGGCTCAGCGACCTCATCACTGCGAACTCTTGGGTAGTTGCGCTGATTACCTACGTAACTGTGGTGGCACAAATTGCGTTCCCATTCATGCTGTTCCATAAGATCAGCAGGAGGATTGCGCTGATCGTGATTCTTGGGATGCATATCGGTATCGCCGTCGTTATGGGGCTCCCGTTCTTCTCGGGCATCATGGCATCTGCGGACGCCGTCCTTGTCTCCAGCGGCACTTGGTTAACTATTCAGGGATGGCTAGCCACACAATGGCGTGAAAAGTTCCTTCGTAGGAATCCATCTGAAGGTACCTCAGAACCAGAAGATGAATTTACCGACAGGCCGGAAAAGGCATCTTCGACCGCTTAAACGAATAAGTCGGGGCGAACCATGCAAGCTCATGGTTCGCCCCGAGTTTCATGGGCACATTGGCGGCTGCCAATGCATGAATTACTCGCCCACGTAGAACAGGCGCTTGTTTACGAACTCATCCATGCCCAGTGGGCCGAGCTCGCGTCCGAAGCCAGATCGCTTCACACCACCGAACGGCATTTCAGCACCTTCAGCTACGGCGATGTTGACATTGCTCATGCCAACCTGCAGCTTCTGGGCGACTTTGGCAGCGCGTTCTGCATCGGTGGAGTGCACTGAACCGCCCAGGCCGTAGATGGTGTCGTTAGCGAGGTCCGCAGCTTCCTCGTCGCTGGCTACCTTGTAGACCACGGCTACTGGGCCGAAGAGCTCTTCGTAGAAGGCCCGCATCTCCTTGGTGACACCGGTCAGCACGGCAGGGGAGTAGTAGGCCGCAGGACCATCGTGCAGCACGCCACCGGCGTGCAGGGTCGCTCCCTTGGAGACTGCATCCTGCACCTGGGCGTGGAGGTCCTCGGCTGCCTTGCGCGACGACATCGGCGCGAAGGTCCCTTCCAGCTCTGCCATTGGATCCCCGGCCTCCAGGCCTTCTGCGCGCTTGGTCAGCTCGGCGACGAAGTCGTCATAGATGTCTTCCATGACGATCATGCGCTTGTTCGAGTTACAGGCCTGGCCCGTGTTATCGATGCGGAATCCCCACGCGGTGTCAACGATGCCAGGCACGTCATCCGAATCCAGGACAACGAATGGATCCGAGCCGCCAAGTTCCAGCACGGCCTTCTTCAGGTTCCGGCCCGCTTGCTCGCCGATGATGGCGCCTGCGCGCTCCGAACCGGTCAAGGAAACGCCCTGGATGCGGGAATCAGCGATGATGGTGGAGATCTGGTCGTGCGTTGCGAAGACGTTGTTGTAGACGCCTGCCGGGACACCGGCCTCGTCCATGATTTCCTGAATGGCCAATGCCGAACGCGGGCAGGACTCGGCGTGTTTCAGGATGATGGTATTGCCCAGCATCAGGTTTGGCGCCGCGAAGCGCGCTACCTGGTAGAGAGGGAAATTCCACGGCATGATGCCTAGAAGGGCGCCAACCGGAAGCTTCTGTACGACGGCCTTGCCGCCGGAGAACGACTTGATTTCCTGGTCCGCAGCCAAGGAAGGTCCCTCGGTGGCAAAGTACTCGAAGATGTCCTTGCAGTATTCTGCCTCGCCGACTGCCTCGGAGAGCGGCTTGCCCATTTCAGTGGTCATGATTTTGCCAAGCTCTTCAGCGCGCTCGGCGAAGAGGGCTGCAACCTTGGAAACGATCTTCGCGCGCTCGGTGATGTCAACATTCTGCCATGACTCGTAGGCAGACTGGGCCGAGCTCAGGGCCTGCTCGACTTGCTCGTCGGTGGCGGCGGCGAATTCTTCAATAACTTCACCGGTGGCCGGGTTCAAGACCTTGTAGGTTGGGGCGCTCATCAATGCTCCTGTCGTTTGTGCAGATTGGTCAGCGTAAGCCTGTTCCTTGACGCTATCGAACTTAACACAATAAATGAATGTAATTCACTTCATTGCGCGTCTACGTCGAGCTTATCCCCAGAATTGCGTTTGAGCCAGTATGCAGAAGCAATATTCATCGGCGGAAAACAGGCCACGCATCCAAGCAAAAGCAAAGCCATGGTCTCCCCAAGTGAACACGGGGAAACCACGGCTTTTGAGATGAACTCACAAGGGAGCTCTCCGGGTGTCGCTAGCTGATGGCTGAGGCGCGCCACCAATCGATTCCGGCATCTCCTTGCGCGATATCGGCAATCTTCGATAGCTCTGTCTCGCTGAATTCCAGGTTGTTCAAAGCACCCAAATTTTCGTCCAGCTGCTTGGTGGAAGAAGCGCCAATGAGCACCGAAGTTGCCGCGCCGTCACGAAGCAGCCATGCCAAAGCCATCTGTGCCAAGGATTGGCCGCGCTGCTGGGCCACCTCGTTCAGGCTTCGGACCTTGGTCATATTCTCTTCTGTCAGTTGGCTTTCAAGTGAGCGGCGACCTCCTTGGCGCTCAACATCAGTGGTCGACAGGTACTTGTCGGTCAGCAAGCCCTGGGCCAATGGAGTGAACGCAATGGTCCCCATGCGTTCTTTCTCCAAAGTTTGCAGCAAGCCATGTTCAACCCAAGGGTTGAGGATGTTGTAGGAAGGTTGGTGAATGACCAGCGGAGTCCCCAGATCATTGGCGATGGCCTTGGCCTCGGCGGTGCGTTCTGCAGAGTAGGAAGAAATGCCAACATAGGTGGCCTTGCCTTGGCGCACCAGGGTATCCAGAGCGCCTATGGTCTCCTCCAGTGGCGTCTTGGGATCAAAGCGATGCGAGTAGAAGATATCCACATAATCCAAGCCCATTTTTTCTAGCGACGCATCGCACGATGCAAGCAAATACTTGCGAGAACCGAAGGTTCCGTACGGGCCCGGCCACATGTCGTAGCCGGCCTTGGAAGAAATCACCAATTCATTTCGGTAAGGCTTGAAGTCTTTGCGCATCATGCGCCCAAAGTTCTCTTCGGCAGAACCCGCAGGTGGACCGTAATTGTTGGCCAGGTCGAAGTGGTTGATGCCGTTGTCAAACGCATGGCGGAGAATTTCTCGCTGGCTGTCGAAGGGCCGGTTGTCTCCGAAGTTCCACCATAATCCCAAGGACAACGGGGGCAGCCGCAAGCCTGAATCGCCAACGCGGCGGTAGCCGTAGTGTTCGTAGCGATCCGCCGCTGCAGTGTAGGGGCGGTGCAATTCCTTGATGGATGACATTCGTTCGTATTCCACGAGACACCTTTCTACCAGCAGCAATGCTGGCTGGGTGGAGGGCAAAGGGCTTCCACCTCAGAATATGCCAGACGGCGACTCGTCCAACATGTTGCCGGGACAAATCTGCTATGTGCGTAACGTTGCGGCAACGGCGTGGATGGGAATCTGATCAGAAGAAATTAAATGAAGAACCGATCCGTCAGGCCAAGGAGGTAACGCCTGCGCGGATCGGTTCTTCTAGATCACTCGCACCTTGAGAAGGTATTAACCACACTAGGAGCCGAGTCTTGAAACAAGCTGAGTGCGACGTGTGTGGTCACCTAGGAAGTTGATGCCTAGTAATTCGACGGTGGGTCAGAAGCAGGGAAGGATTCATCTTCCCACTCTTCGACAAGCTCTTCGTCATGCTGGTCATGAAGCTTTTTCTCTTCGTCGGGATCTACCGGCTGCCCGTTGGCTGATTGTGCATTCATGATCTTCCCCCTTTTGATTTTGGTCCAGACCACTTTTGTTGGCGGTGGCCTTTTCGCGTACATTCAGTCTTCACCTATTAATTGGCGTTGTCGATAGGTTTGGGACAACTCAGATTTCCCCTTCCCCATGGATAGGGGATTTAATCGAAAGCATGCCGATGATCAATAATCCTGTCGATGGTTCCAACATCTTTTTTGACGATGACGGAGCAGACGGGGAACCAATTCTCTTCCTGCACGGCTCAGCTTTATCCCGCTCCATTTGGCGCGGTCTGGGCTACACCAAGGAACTTGGCGCAGACCATCGGACCATCCGCATGGATTTACGCGGTCACGGCAAATCAGCCAAGTCGCATGACGTCGCCGACTACACCATGGACAAGGTCGTCAGCGACATCCAAGCAGTCTTGCGCCATCTGGGCCTTGAACGGGTGCATATTGTTGGGTACTCGTTTGGTGCGCGTACCGGTCTGCACTTGGCCATGAATCATCCGGAGCAAGTGATCTCATTGATCATGCTCGGCGGCACTTTTGAAATCACCCCTGGCGAAATCGGCCAACTCTTCTTTCCCGGATATCTGGAAGTGTTGCGCCGTGGAGATATCGAAGGGTTCGTCAGCGGCCAGGAGACCGGCGGAAAATTGGATCCTGCAACCAGGCTGGCTTTCAAAGCAAATGATCCGCTAGCCTTGGCCGCGTACTACGAGGCCGCCGAGACGCTCCAGAATATTGCTCTTGCAGACTTGGCCAAAATCGGGATCCCAACCTTGCTGCTGATCGGCACGCGTGATCAGCCTCGATTTGACCAGAACAAGATTATGGTTCGCACGTTGCCCAACGCTCGAATGGTGGCCTTGCCGGGACGAACGCATGGCAGCACCCTGTACCCAATCGAGCCAGTCATCACCGCCATCCGCTCCTTCTGGTCCGGGCGCCAGGCATGAGCGGCAGTTCTTTTGATCTAGAGCGGGTCGCCCGCGGGCTTGCGTTCGGGCCCATTCGAGATGACCTGCACAGCGCGCTCCTTTCGGATCCTTCTGGCCCCCTGATAATTCAAGCGCCGCCGGGATCGGGCAAAACCACCGTTGTCCCGCCGACGGTGAGCAATGCACTGCGGGAAGCCGGGCTGACTGGAAAAATAATCGTTACCCAGCCACGCCGCGTGGCAGCCCGCGCCGCTGCCCGAAGGCTTGCCCACTTGGATGGGTCAGTGCTCGGCGAGCACGTCGGTTTTGCGGTTCGCGGAGAACGCAAGAGTTCCGCAACTACCCAGGTGGAATTTGTCACCGCGGGTTTGATGCTGCGCCGTTTGCTGGCCGATCCGGATTTGTCTGGGGTCAGTGCCGTCGTCATTGATGAAGTTCACGAACGGTCCATCGACACCGATCTGCTGCTGGCAATGGTCAAGCAAGTCAATGAACTTCGAGATGATCTCTGCCTTGTCCTGATGAGCGCGACGCTGCACGCCCAGGAACTTGCCGATTTCCTTTCGACTGAAAAACCAGCGAGGGTGTTCAGCGCCCAAACCGCGCAGTTCGATGTCGAGGAGATTTTCGAGAGCTACTCATCAACCAGAGTCACTGAATTCGGTATCAAAGATGACTACTTGCGGCATGTCGCGGCCGTTAGCGTACAGCATTCGGCGAGAGCCAATGCTGCCAGCAAGCATCCGGTGGACACCTTGGTGTTTGTGCCGGGCGTGCGTGAAGTCGAGCGCGTCTGCGCCCAGATTTCAGCCAATGGTGTCACCGCATTGGCACTGCATTCGCAAATCTCGTCGGCCGAGCAAGACGCGATTTTGAATGAACCTGAGGCAGGCAGCTCGCCGCGAATTATTGTTTCAACTTCCATTGCCGAATCCTCGCTGACAGTACCTCGGGTCCACCTCGTGGTCGACGCTGGCTACGCCAGGGAACCGCGTCGGGATACGTCCCGCGGAATGTCCGGGCTTGTCACCGTCGTAGCAAGTCGGGCCACAGCCACCCAGCGTGCTGGCCGTGCTGGCCGATTGGGACCCGGCCAAGTCGTGCGCACCCTTGACCCCAAGTCGTTTGCCGCGGCACCAGCCTATTCCACCCCGGAAATCCGCACCGGTGATCTGGTTCCGGCTGGTCTTGCCCTGGCAGCGTGGGGAACGCCCCGCGGAGAGGGCCTGGAGCTGTGGGAGGTTCCCCCTGCCGCGGCCATGGGCAGCGACGAGCTGGTGCTCAAAAGCCTTGGCGCTGTTGACAATTCGGGACGCATTACCTCGATGGGCGAGCAAATGGTCAAGATCCCCACCGATCCCAGGGCAGCGCGAGCCTTGCTGGAGGGCGCGCCCTTGTTCGGCTCGCTGCCGGCGGCCGAAGCAGTGGCATTGCTGGCCAGCTCCGAGCGCATCGCCAGCGCAGATCTGCAAGAACTGCTGGTCTCGATTCGAAGGGCATCCCATTCGGGCCACAGAGCCTGGAAACATGAAGCAGCGCGCATGCAACGGCTGGCAGAGGTGAAGGCTCGCGGCAAGCAAGGACAACCTGCGCCAGCCACTGCTTCGTCGGCCGAGGCATTATCAGCCATCAGCGCACTGGCCTACCCGCAATGGGTTGCCCGCAAAGTTGGGCACGATGAGTACCTGCTCGCTTCTGGAACAAGAGCTGTTCTTCCTCGGGGGAGCCACTTGGCACATGAGGAGTATTTGGCCGTGGTCGAAGTGGCGCGGACCGGGACCAGGGCAACGATCAGGCGAGCGACGGGTATCGAGCTGTCTACGGTCCTTGAGTTGCTTCCGCAAATGCGCGAGAGCAAGGAAACCGCCGAATTCATCGACGGCAAAATCAGTGCTCGCAAGGTAGAACGATTCGGCGCCATTGAACTTTCCGCGCGTCCCATCAAAGCAACCGAGGAACTGGGAATGCAGGCGGTCCAGTTCGCTGTGCAAGAGCAGGGGCTGGCGTTTTTCGGTGAGCAGGAGGGTTTTGATGCCCTGCGCCGCCGCATGGCAGTGGCCTACCGGTTGCTTGGCGAACCGTTCTGCGCGGTTGATGATGAGTCCCTGATAGCGCGGGCCGATGAATGGCTGCAACCTATCCTGCGCCAGATAGCTCATGGCAAGAACGCTGCCAAAGCCGATGTGCATTCGGCCTTGCGCACCCTGCTTCCGTGGGAGCATGCGCACGATTTTGATTCGTTGGTGCCGCAACGCCTGGAAGTGCCCTCAGGGTCCAAGATCCGCATCTCCTATCCACCTGTGGGCGAGAGCGGTCCGGCTGTGGTGGCCGTCAAGCTTCAAGAGTGTTTTGGCCTGGACCATTCTCCGCGGCTGGTGCACGAGAAGCTGCCGGTGCAGTTCCACCTGCTGTCCCCAGGGGGCCACCCGCTGGCAGTTACCGAAGACATTGCCAGCTTCTTCAATGGCCCTTACGCTCAAGTTCGTTCTGAAATGCGTGGACGCTATCCGAAGCATCCCTGGCCGGAAAATCCTTGGGGACATGTTGCCACGGCGAAAACGAAGAATCGGCTCAACGGGCAATAGCCGCACAAAGATGTCGGGCTGCTGACACGGTCAGCACCCCGACATCTTGCCAGCGACCCTGGATCGCTTAGGCGAAGGCGGAGAACCCCGTGATGTCGCGTCCCATGATCAGGGCCTGGACCGTCTCGGTTCCTTCATAGGTGTGAATAGCTTCCACGTCAGCAAAGTGGCGGGCGACGCGGTTGCTGGTGAGAATTCCGTTGCCTCCCAGCAGGTCGCGGGCATTGGAAGCAATGGCTCGTGCCGTGCGAGTGGCCGTGTACTTGGCCAGCGAGGCCTGTGGCCCGGTGAGCTCACCGTCGGTCTCGCGCTTGGTCGCTTGCATTGCCAATACCTGAATAGTTGCAAGTTCGGACTGCATGCGTGCCAAGCGCTCCTGGACAATCTGGCTGGCAGCCAACGGACGGCCGAACTGCACTCGCTGTTTTGCGTAGTTCACCGCTGACTCGTAGCAAGCGGTGGCATGGCCTACAGCTGACCACGCGACACCGAGACGCGTAGCGAACAGAACTCGGGAGGTGTCCTTGAAGCTGGTGGCATCCGGCAGCACGTCTTCGTCGGGGACGAAAACATTCTCCATGCGGATATGCGCCTGCCAGATAGCACGCAGCGACAGCTTGTTTTGGATGGTGGTGGCGTTGTACCCCTCGGCGTCCTGATGGACGGCAAAACCGCGAACCTTGCCCTCATCGTCACGAGCCCAAACGATGGAGATGCCGCCGATGGAGCCGTTGCCAATCCATTTCTTTTCACCGCTGATCCGGTAGCCGCCCTCGACTTTTGTCGCACGAGTTTCCAATGACACCGAGTCAGACCCGTGGGTTGGCTCGGTCAGCGCAAAGGCGCCCGGCAGGTCGCCGGACAGCATCGGCATGGCGTACTTTTGGATCTGTTCCTCATTGCCGCAGAAGAGCACCGAGCGCAGCGCCAACCCGCCCTGCACGCCAACGATGGTGGCCACGGAACCATCGCCGCGTGCCATTTCCATGTTGACCAGTCCGGCTGCCAGTGGACTCATTTTTTCGTGGGAGTCCAGATTCATTCCGTCACGCAGCAGGTCCGCTTCGCCGAGCTTCTTGATCAGATGCAGGGGGTAGTCGGCCTTCTCCCAATATTCGTGAATGTCCTTTTTGACTTCTTCTACGACGAACTTGCGTGCCTTGGCGCGCCAGGCGAGGTCTGCAGCATTAATATCGGCAAAGATTCCGGTGGGGTCAATATTGACGTCTTCTGCCCACAGATCGTACTCCGGTTCAACAACTCCGGCGGGAAATTCCAAACCGGTCGACTTCTCTGTCATCTCAGGCGCTCCAAATTGGCTAGAGTGAAAACTTTTAACTCCAGCCTAATGGAACGCAGTGTCATGTCAAGAAACTACGTCTCAGGTTCTGTGGTTTATTATTTGCTGTGTTCTTTCAGCGCCGCCGAAACTGCCTTCAGAATGGATTGCTCGTCGGAACCTGGATCAATCACTGAAACAATGACTGTAGGCGTTGGGGAAGCGGCAGTGGTGCCCGTATTTTCGCCACCCAGCAGGTCTGCAAAGCGTTCAAGGAATAACCGAACATCATGTGCCAGCTTGCTTCGGTCGGTGCTGGCTGGATCCTTGATCCAGGTGCGCAGGTGATCATTGTGGATGGCCACCAGGCCGGCGCTAACTCCGAGGCACAAGGATTTTTCCGATGCGGTGTTGGCCAATTCGCGACGGACCAGAAAATCGTAGAATGCGCGCTCGTACCGATGAGTTGAAACGAGCTCTCGTTCTCGTAGCGATGGGACCGAGGAAAGCAGCCTGTGCCGAAGCCGAGCACCCTCGGGGTTGACAGTGTACTGATCAAAGACGACATGAGCCGCGTCAATCAAAGTCGAGATCGCGTCGACAGATGATGCCGCCAGCGTCGTCTGAACGTGGGTGATGATCATTTCTTGATCGGCAAAGACCATGTTCTCTTTTGAGCCGAATCGGCGGAAGAACGTGGAACGCGAGATCCCCGCAGCTGCTGCCAGCTCATCGACGCTGGTGGTGTCGAAGCCTTGAGAAATGAGCAGATCAAGTGCGGCCGGTGGTACAGCGGAAGAAGCGATCATGATTCACGAATTTAGCACGATTCTCAATCCCTGATTCTTGAAGGCTGCCAAGCGCGCCGCTGAAATGATTGTGAACTCCCACAGCCATGACTACGCTGAACAGCAAGGGCGTTCTTTTCCAGAACGCGTATTTACTATTGGAAAGAAAAGTGAGGGCCCATGGGAATCTCGATCGCAAACGCCGCACTCCGATTAGTCAGCGGCGCATTCATTCTCAACAGCGGCATTAACAAGCTGCGCATTGATGAAGCCAGTGCGGCCGGGTTGCAGCAAATGGCGTCCAACGGTGTACCGCAGATGGCAGAACTGGAACCTGCAGTCTTCGGCAAGATCCTATCCGTTTCGGAAATTTCGCTGGGCAGTGCACTGCTTTTGCCATTGGTTCCTTCGCGCTTGGCAGGAATCGGTCTGGGTGCCTTCTCCGCAGTGCTGTTGTCGTCTTATCTGCGCACTCCGGGAATGACCGAATCTGATGGCGTACGTCCAACTGCTGATGGCACCGCCTTGGCCAAGGATGTGTGGCTAGCCGGTATCGCCGTGGCTTTGATTTTTGGCCGTCGGGCAGCAAAGAAGATCAAAAAAGAAAAGTAATTTTTGCGCCGTTGCCCAGTCCGGTGCACAGGCGGAAGTAGATTGTTTCTGAAGACTGAGGTTTTCAGGGTTCAAATTTGGATGACAAGCTAAGAGGAGAACCAATGGGTTTCTTAGATGATGCAAAGAAGAAGCTGGGCGAAGCAGTCGAGAACGCCAAGGAGTTCGCCGGCGACGCCACCGAAAACATCAAGGACTTTGCCGCTGATGCGCAGGAGAAAATCGGCGAGAAGGTCGATGAGTTCAAGAATGGCGACAGCAACGATGGTCCTTCAGGCCAAGCATAAATAACTGGCAAGAGAACCCCGGATTGACAATGGAATTCCACTGGTAATCCGGGGTTCTCTTGTATCCAGAACAGCAACGAAAGTGTTGTCAGGACTTCTTGCCGGGGCTCAAGAAAGCCACCACAATCACGGCAGTTACGGCAGCGAACCCGGGCAGCAGCAGTGCTTGGCCCAAACCTACCGATGTTGCTTCCATCAGTGTTGCAGGATCCTTGGAAGAAGCCTTTTCGATCTGTGCTTGCACGCGCGAATCCATCATCACGGCGATCAGCGCCGAACCGAGCACGGAGCCGATCTGGCGAGTGGTGTTGTAGATACCGGATCCGGCCCCGGCATCACGCGGAGTCAGGTCTCGGGTAGCGGCCAGCGAAAGCGAAGGCCAGATCATGGCCGAGCCAACGCCCTGCACGGCTGATGGAATCAGCAGGGTCCACAGGGCGATGTCTGCGTGCATCATGTAGGCGTAAACCACGGTTGCTCCGCCAAAGAGCAGGAAGCCTGGTACTGCCAGAATTCTCGGACTGAGCTTGTTGACCATCTTGCCCAGGCGAGGTGCGATGAAAATGCCCACCACTGCCATCGGCGAAATCATCAGCGCCGATTCCGTAGGAGTTAATCCGCGGACGTTCTGCAAGAAGAACACCATCGGCAGGCTGATCGTTGCGATGGTCAGGCCCATGAACGCGATGGCCACATTGGAAAGCGAAAAATTGCGTACCAGGAACAAGCGCAACGGAACCAGCGGTTCAGACTTCGTCTTGCCCTGCCACCAAACGAACACGGCCAGCAGCAGTACGCCGGCGATGATCAAGTGCCACGAAGAAACCGGGCCAATGAATGGTTCCCAACCGGTCGAGTCGCCTTCCTGGATGCCAAAGACCAGGCAGAACATCGCTACTGCTGACAGGGCAACTCCGATCCAGTCGAAGGAGTGCGCCTGAGGTTCCAAGCGCGGAACAAATTTGAAAACCATCACCAAGCTGAGAACTGCGATGGGCAGATTGATGAAGAAGATCCATTCCCAGCCCACCGAGTCCACCAGCAGGCCGCCGGCAATCGGGCCAATCAGTGAAGCGATCCCGGCTACTGCACCCCACAACCCCATGGCTGCGCCTCGGTGCTGGTACGGGAACAAGCGGGTAATCATGGTCATCGCCTGGGGCGAGATCATCGAGGCGCCCAGTCCCTGGACTGCGCGGGCGGCAATCAGCGATCCAAGGGAATCCGAGAGGCCGCACCAGAGCGAGGCGAGGGAGAAGATGGCCATGCCGATGAGGTAGATGTTGCGCGGGCCAAACCGGTCGCCCAAGCGGCCGGTGACCAGCAGCGGTACGGCGAAGGTGAGCAGATAGGCGCTATTGACCCAGAGGATGCCAGAGATATCTGCATCAAGCGAGGCCATGATGGTTGGCATGGCCGTGGACACAATGGTGGTGTCCAGGAGGATCATGAAGAACCCGATGACTAGTGCCCAGAGGGCACGCCAAGCGGCTTTCTTATCAAAGTCAGTGGTGGGATTCGCAGTTTCAGGCACTGGACAAGGCTAGTACCTGATTGGCGGAAGTGGAATGGATAGTGAGCCTATGAACGGATAATCAGTCGAAACTCACATTGCCGGAAATGCGGGTTTCAACATCTCCGCTGACCCAGACACCTTTTTCCGTGGCTTCGATATGCAAGATGGCGCTGCGGCCAACGCGGGTTCCCTGGCGCACGGTATAGCGTTGCGGGGCGTACCCGGATTGGGTCAGCCAGATTCCAAAAGCCGCATTGAGCGAGCCGGTAGCAGGGTCCTCTGACACCGCTTCGCCAGCGACGAAGGCTCGCACCTCGAAGTCGGCTGGCGGTTGCATCACCACGGAACCGAAGCGCTCTTCGGAACGCTCCAGGTCCGAGGAATCCAAGGGGCGCAATTCTTCCCGCGTTCCCGAGACACGGGGCAAAACCGAACCTCGCGGCTGCCACACGCCATGGGCCACGCTGGAAGCCGTATAGGGGCCGATGACGCCAACCTCCAGTCCCTGAAGCGCCTCGTAGTCTGGTTCGATGCCCAGAACAACGTCTGCGTCACGCAGGACCAAGCCAGCAGGATGCGGGCCGTTGACCAGCCATTGGTGGTCAACCACGTCATCTTCGTGGATGCCGAGTCCGCTGATAGCCCACTGGAGGACATCTGGCTCCAGCGGACCGGTGCGCGTCAGCGGGGGAGCGAGAAACGCCAGCCGGCGGGAATGGCTGTCGGTGCATTCGCGTTCGATCCGAACCGGAATGAGCCCTGCCCCGCATTCCTGGATCAAATGTCCGGCAGGTCCCGGCGCCCCACCGGATTCCAGCCATGCATGGGCGGCACCAAGCGTCGGGTGGCCGGCAAAGGACAGCTCCGTGCTCGGAGTGAAAATGCGGATGGCATAGTCGGCCTCTTCATGGGATGGCTCGACGAAGAATACGGTCTCGGACAAATTCATCCACTGGGCGAAGTGCTGCATCTGATCATCAGTCAGGCCCTCAGCGTTGAATACGACTCCGAGCCCATTGCCGTTGAACGCAGTGGGCGCAAAAACATCAACCTGCTGATAAGCAAATGTTCGGCTCATACTTAGCATGGTGGCACATTAACCATCAGGTTGATCGGGTGTTACGTGAAGGGACACATAAAACGTCATTAACCTCTCCCGCGCGTGCTGGCCAGCGAGTGTGCCATCCTTTTTGCAATCACCGTAGCTATTCGGCTGTGATCAAGACCGCTCGGATGCGCTGGGTTCCGTAGGCCGCGGCAAGGGCATGCACAGCATTTATTTAGCGCCATATGACATCCTTTAAACATGTCACCTACCCCCGTTGAACCTCTGGACGAGACCGTCGAGGAAGTCATTAGCGCTTCAAGCGTCCTCCCCGCATCGTTGCAATTCTGGGCTGTTCTCCTGGCCGGCGCAGTGGTCGCCGCTATCTTGGCTTTTGTTTTCAGCGCGATTGCCCGCCGCATCCTCAAGCGCATTGGCGTGGATGAAGCTGATGTGAAGGCCACCCGCCTCCCATTTTTCGGTCTGATTACTTCTATCGTTGCCAAGTCCGCCTTTGCGCTCTTCTATCGAGATCGTGACTGGTACAATCCGTGGCAATTCGTGATTCTGATCATCCTGGTGACGTTCCTGACTTGGTTCATCATCAAGCTGGTTCTCGTCATTGAGGCAGGGATGATGTCCCGCTTCGAATCGAAATTCGGACCCGGACGCCGACTGGCCAAGGTGCAAACCCAGGTGGGCTTGATGCGCCGCGTGCTCATCGCGGTGCTCTGCATCTTGGCCGTGGCCGCCGTCTTGCTGACTATTGAACAAGTGCGAGCGCTAGGCGCCGGACTGCTGGCCTCGGCAGGACTGGCCTCGGTAGTGGTCGGTTTGGCCGTTCAATCCACCCTCGCGAACGTCTTCGCAGGTTTGCAGGTCGCTTTCACCGATTCCATCCGGGTGGATGACACCGTGGTGGTTGAAGGCGAGCGCGGCACCGTCGAAGAGATCACCTTGTCCTATGTGGTGGTCCTGTTGCTCGATGGCCGCCGAATGATCTTGCCTTCCACGTACTTCACCACGACGCCGTTTGAGAACTGGTCACGGCGCAGCACCGAGATTTCGGGCAATGTGGCACTGCAGCTGAAGCTCAACGCGCCAATCGAATACCTGCGCCAGCGCAGCACGGAACTGCTTGAGTCCTCGGACCTGTGGGACGGGCGCGACAATGAGCTGCTGGTGACCGACGCGCAAAACGGTCTGCAAACCGTAACCGTCTACCTCTCAGCGCGCAATGCTGGAGACCTGTGGGGCCTGCGCAATATGATTCGCGAAAAACTGTTGGCGGAGTTGCTCGATAGCTATCCCGAATGCTTGCCTGATCCGAGAATCGTTCCAACAACCCCGGCCTAAGCCTCGAATAATGGCCAAGAAACCAGTAGATCCTTGGAAGCCGCCAGTGAACTGGCTCCCAAGGATCTACTGCGTTGTGCAGCAATTACAGGCGCAGGGCCGCCGGGCCGTAGTCGTTGTAGCGTTCCTGCCGGGCTGTCGCCTCGCGCAATGCTGAAATCAAGGCTTCAGCCTTATCGATCAGATCTTGAATCAGGTCATCATCCCGTTCGACCCACAGGTACTCGGGTACCGCGCGCACCGGTACGAAGTCCTGGTGCTCTTCCCAGACGAACAGGGTTCGCTCGGCACCGATGACGTGCTGTTGCCAGAGGATTTGGCGCAAGTAGTTCTTGGGGATCTTCTTGAACGGCTTGTTCGTGGTCTTGATTTCCGCCAAGACCGGAGCGCCTGACGCATCGAAGCCCAGGCCGTCCGGGGTAGCCAGATGGAGCTTGGAGTTCTGGGCGTGGAACAACTGGGATGAAGGGAAGATATTAAAATTCTCCTGCACCCAGGCCGCGATGACTGGTTCGCGTTTGCGCCCGTGATCGGTGTAGGTGTTGCCGGAGAATCCATTGCCGTAGAGCTTGTCCCAGGCCGCGTTCTTGATGGACTTCTCGGTGGATAGCTTGGCGACGTCGGTTGCCGTGATGCCTTGAGCGCGTGCCCTGAGCCATTCAATGCGGTTGGCTGAATCAGCTAAGACACGCTGGAAACACTCATGTTCAACGCCAGGCACAGTTATCACTTGATCTATTCTTCCCCATCATTGCCGCAGAAGCGTGCATCTCGGGGCTCCAAGTCACGTGAGACTAGTCGCTGGCGCGTGCAATGGCAGCCAAAAGCTGAGGCAGCGTGGGTGTATCGCTGGCTCTGAATTTCTCCGTGCTGCCTTGCACCAGCCTGATTACCGGTGTGCTGGTGATTCCCAATTCCTCGCCGCGCTGGATCTGCTCCACAACATTGATTTCTTCCACCTGCAAATCCGGCAGCAGTGCTTGGGCGCGTGCCACAGTTTGCCTCGTGCGGATGCACGGTGCGCAGAACGGCTGCGCATACAGTTCCAATTTCATGGGCAGTTCAAGAACTCCTGGGGTACTGGTTCATGGCGCCGGCGCTCCTACCGGAGGATGAGCCTGACAAGGCGCGACTTCGCCCTGCGCGCCGATGCGCGCAGAACTCGATATTGAAAACATGGAATCATGCTTGAAAATTCCATTGGCCATCCACCCGTACTCCTTGCCCAGAACCTTTGCCGGAGCTTTGGCTCAACCACCGCGCTGAACCGCGTTAATCTCGAAATCTCCCTTGGAGAATCATTGGCGATCATGGGTCCGTCCGGATCCGGAAAATCAACGTTGCTGCATGCCTTGGCCGGCATTGAGCTGCCCGACTCGGGAAGCCTGATGCTCAACCTGCCCGGGCAACAGCCGGTGGACATCCAGGAGCTCGGAGATAAGGCGCGAACCAAGCTGCGCCGGCAGTCCTTCGGATTCGTTTTCCAATCAGGCCTGCTGATCCCGGAACTCACGGCTGAAGAAAACGTGGCCATGGCCCTGATGATCAATGGCACCCCCAGGGCTGCCGCCATCGCCCAGGCAGGCCAGGCGCTTGTTGCCCTGGGGCTGGCCGGCATGGAGCAGCGGCGAATCGGGCAGCTCTCTGGCGGACAGATGCAACGTGTAGCTATCGCCCGCGCACAGGTCACCGGGGCCATGGTCGTATTCGCCGACGAGCCCACCGGCGCCTTGGATTCCGCAACGGGTACCGAGGTGCTTGAGACCTTGCTGGAGTGCACCGTAGGCCAGGGCAAGTCCCTGGTTATAGTCACCCATGATCCTTCTGTTGCTGCACAGTGCGATCGCGTCGTAAAACTGCACGACGGGCAATTGATCAGCGACAGCCGGCGCGGCACCAGCGCGATGGGCGGGGATGTTCGATGAACATTCTGCACCTTGCCTGGTTGCTCGGGCGTCCGGCTAAACCCCGTCTGGCACCGCAAATCCTAACCGTTAGCGCCTACGCCTTGGTCAGTGCGATTTTGCTGATCGTCTTGGGCGGCGCTTATTCCTTTACCAGTTTTGAGCTTGAGGCACAGGGTGCCTATCTGCCTTTGGCCGGGCTTGCCGTGGTGCTGCTGGTAGTGCCGCTGATGGTCCTCGGCTCCGCGGCGGCCAGGCTTTCGGCACGAGCCAATGACCGGGCGCTGTCCTCGCTGCGCCTGCTTGGTGCCACCGGCTCGCAGATCAGCCTGGTAGCCATTGTGCAGGCCGCCGGTACTGCCCTGGCGGGAGCGCTCGCCGGCGTCGTGCTGTATCTGGCCTGCGCGCCGGTGGCATCGCTGATTCAGTTCCAAGGCGCACCCATCGGGACGGCCATCTACCTGCCCGCAGGGGCATTGGCGATTGCAGTATTCGCAGTCGTCGTGCTCTCGGCGGTGAGCGCGGCAGCCGGTTTGCGCAAGCTGATGATCACTCCATTGGCTGTGGCCACGCGTCGCAGCGTGCCGGTCCCCAGCTGGATTCGGGCGTTGATCACCGTGGGCGGCATCCTGCTGTTGTGCCTGCTCTTCTCCAACCTGGGGCAGGTGGCGCAGAGCATCGCAGTGATCTTGGCGGTAATTGTTGGAGGCTTTGGCTTTGGCCTGCTGGTGTTGAATCTCGTTGGGCCCTATCTGGTGTCCAAGGTAGGGCAGAGCAAGCTGAAGAAAGCCGATACCCCGCAACAGCTGTTGGCTGCCAGGATGATCCTGGAGAATCCTGCCGAATCCTGGCGACAGGTTTCCGGCGTTGCCATGGCATCATTTGTTGCCGTGGTGGGCGGCAGCGGCGCGGCGATGATGCAGGCTTCCCCAGCCGAGGAAGCCAGCAACAGCTGGTACGACTATTTGCCCGGAGACATCCTGACTGGCGTTCTGCTGACGCTGGCGATTACCTTCATCTGCGTGGCGGCATCCTCGGCCATTACGCAGAGCGCCGGCACCTTGGACCGCGCGGAACTCTATTCAGGGTTGCATCGCCTGGGCATGCCATGGAGCACGATGAATGCGGCACGGACCAAGTCCTTGATGATCCCGGCGCTGGCGGCCTCCGTCGCTTTTGCCATTGCTTCCACCGTGCTGGTATTTCCGCTGGCTGGGATGGCAGTGATCTTCAGCCCGTTGACGGTGATCACGGTCATTGTCGCAGTGTTACTCGGATTGGTGCTGGTGCGAGCATCAATTTCGGTAGCTGATCCGGGCCGATTGCTAGCGGCTCGAGAATAAATTCCGTGGTCAACAGCTGCTGGCCTGCCTCCATGTGTGGCTAGCTTCACTTATGGGTCGGTGATTAGAGACGTTTCGTGTTGCGTATTGATGGACCTAGCGCGTATTGTGGCATACGGTTCGGATAGGTAAACCTAACCTATCTACACCAACATGTTTACAGAACCTCGCATAGTCTGGAATCACCGACCCATGAATATTTCACGTCGCGCCGGGATCTTCGCCGCGTCCACCGCAATCCTCGCCCTGAGCCTGACCGCATGCGGTTCGGCAAGCAACTCCGCAGATTCCTCGGCGGATGCTTCAGGCACCTCTGCAAGCGACTTCACTCCGGTCACCATCAAGAACATTTATGGCGAGACCAAGATCGACAAGGCTCCGCAGCGCATCGCCACGATTTCTTGGGTCAACGCCGACACCCTGCTGGCCCTGGATACCGTTCCAGTTGGCATGGACACCGACGCCTACGGCCAGAACGAGAACAACTCCACCGAGTGGAAGGACGAGGCGCTCGCAAAGCTGGACGCCTCCATCGGCTCCGAGAAGGCTCCTGTGCAGTTCGCTACCGGTGACGATCCGGACTACACGGCTATCGCCAAGACCAAGCCAGACGTCATCTTCGCCCCGTATTCGGGCTTGAAGAAAGAGCAGTACGAAAAGCTGCAGGAAATCGCCCCGGTTGTTGGCCCGATTGAGCCGAACTACCTGACCAGCTGGCAGGACGCGACCGAAGCCGCCGGCCAGATGCTGGGCAAGGAAGAAGAAGCCGACGCGCTGATCGAGAAGGTCGAAGGCGACCTGGCAAAGGTCGGCGAGGAGAATCCGGTACTGAAGGACACTACCTTCATTGCTGCCGACCTCTCCGCTCCGGATACCGCCTATGTCTACTCGCAGGGCGACACCCGCCCGCGCTTCCTTGAGGCCCTGGGCATGAAGCAGGCCGACTATGTCCAGAAGAACGCCGCCAAGGACACCTTCTTCTTCACCGTTTCACCTGAAAAGGTCAACGAGTGGGATTCGGATATCGTCTTCGCTTCGGCAGTAGCCGGAAACACCACCAAGGACATTGTGAAGTCCCAGGCGTTGTATGGCCAGATTCCGGCCGTGAAGAACGATGCCCTGGCCCTGCCGGGCACCGATGAAGCAACTTTGGCCATTTCAGCCGCTTCGCCGCTGTCCCTTGAATGGTCCTTGGACAAGGTTGTTCCAAAAATCGTGAAGGCTGCTGAAAACGCAGCAGCCGCAAAGTAGCGGCTAGCGATTCGACGCTAGATAGTGCAACTGCGCTTCCAACGATCGGCTAGCCGCGCCCGCCAGGCGCGGATCCAGGTCGGGGTAGACGAGCTCCAGCAATTCGGCTGGGGTGGCGTCCGCCCCGGCCTTGCCGAGTTTCTGCAGGGCGGCGCGCACTTGGTCCAGCCGGGACTCCCGGTGCTCCAGGTAGGCACGCAGCAGCTGATGCGAGGTTCCATGCTGCTGCCCGTGCGCCGGATGCAGGGGCATGTCCGGCAAATCCAGCAGCCTGTTCAGCGAAGCGAGATAATCGGACAGCGTTCCATCTGGATGCTCCAGGATGGTGGTGCCCCGGCCCAGAACGGTATCGCCGGTGAACAAGTGCGAGTCCTGCACCGTGAAGCACACCGAATCCGAGGTGTGTCCAGGGGTGGAAAGCACCTGGATGTCCACCCCGGCCACTCTGATCGCCTCATGGTCTTCCAGCACGGGGGCGTCGCGGCAGAATTCTGCCAGCTTCGCGCGGACCGGCGCTGCGGCCAGCTGGCGCAAGCGATCAATCCCGCCGGTATGGTCCGCATGGCGATGGGTGACCAGCACCAGCTGGATATCGAATTGGGCCAGCGACTGCAGATGCGCTTCAAGCTCGGGCCCCGGGTCGATGAGCACCACCGGGGTGCCCGGCGCCAAGGCCGGGGCCCCCGGGTCGAAGAGCAAATAGGAATTAGTCCCATCCAGCGTCATTTCCGAGGGATTTTCGGCCGTGAGCAGGCCGATGCCGGGAGCAACAACGGTGGGCGAGGAAAGATGTGCCATAGCAATGAGTGTAGGAACCAATGACCGCGACTGAAAGCACGACGCGCCAAGCGCAGGAGCGCACCGGGCCCCGATTGCCCCGGAAAGTCGGTGCCTTCCTGATCCTCGGGGCGCTGCTGGCAGTGGCCATCGCCGCTTCGCTGCTCTTCGGCGCCCGGTCGGTGTCGCTGGGCACCGCCAGCGATGCCCTATGGCATTTTGACCCGAACAACGGGGACCAAGGCGTGGTGGCCTCGCGCTTTGCCCGCACCGTCGGGGCAATTGTTGTCGGGGCGGCGCTGGGCCTGGCCGGGGCTGGACTCCAGGGGCTGACCCGCAACCCGCTGGCCGACACCGGGATCCTCGGGCTGAATGCGGGTTCTTCCATGAGCGTGGTCGTGGCCATCGCCTTCTTGGGCGTCAGCTCATTGGCCGGCATCATGCTGGCAGCCTTTATTGGCGCGGCCGTGGTGATGACCCTGGTGTACCTGGTGGCCAGTGTCGGCCGCGAGGGAGCCACTCCGATCAAGCTCGCCTTGGGCGGCGCGGCCCTGGCAGTGGGCGTTGGGGCCATGACCAACGCGATCCTGATGGTCTCTGATTCCACCTTGGACCGCTTCCGCAAGTGGCAAATCGGCTCATTGTCCAGCACCCCGATCGACACCTTCCTCGGGGCGATACCGATGGTGGCCCTCGGCGCGCTGATCCTGCTGTCCACCGCGCGGGTTTCCAATGCGGTCGCCATGGGGGATGACACCGCCACCGCCCTGGGCTTCAACCTGGGCCGCGCCCGCCTGCTCGGATCGATCGGCGTGGTCATCCTGGCCGGCACCGCTACCGCGGTGGCCGGGCCGATCGCCTTCGTCGGGCTGATGATCCCGCATGCGGTCCGCCTGCTGGTGGGCTCCGATTACCGCTGGCTGATGCCCGGCAGCCTGCTGGCAGGTCCGGTGCTGCTTCTGGCCGCTGATACCGTGGGACGGGTGATCGCGCCGCCGAGCGAAATCCAGGTGGGCGTGATGTGCGCGATGATCGGCGGTCCGCTGTTCATCCTGATGATGCGCAGCGGCATGAAGTCGGTGAGCCTATGAGCACGAAGGAAATGACAAGAGCAGCTATGAGCCAGCCCGCCGCAGACGAATCCGGGCCGGCGCCGCAAGGCGCGCCGGACAAGGCCGCGGTGCGAAGGAACCTGGCACGCCGGACCGCCGTGTGGATGGCCCTGGCCATGGTGCTGACCATCATCGCCTACCTGTTCTGGGGCAGGGATCGATTGCCTGCGGCAGAAGTCCTGCAGGTGCTGGGCGGGCAGAAAGTCCCCGGCACCAGCTTCATCATCATGTCCGACAGGCTTCCGCGCGTTGCGGTCGGCGCCTTGGCGGGAGCCGGGCTGGGAATCTCCGGCGCCCTCTTCCAGCGCTGGCTGGGCAACCCGCTGGCCAGCCCGGACGTCATCGGCGTTGGCTATGGCGCATCGGCTGCCGCCGTCCTGGCCATGATCACCCTGGGCTACAACGACTGGAGGCTCAATGCCTTCGCGCTGGCCGGCGGCCTGGTTGTCGCCACGCTGATCTATTGGCTTTCGGCTTCGGGCAAGCGCACCGGGCCTCGGCTGATCCTGGCCGGCCTGGCCATCGGCGCGATGCTCCAGGCCCTGATCCAATACCTGCTGACCCAGGCGCAGGTGAATACCGCCAGCGATGTGATGCACTGGCTGACCGGCTCGCTCTCCTCCAGCAACTGGCACAGCGCCCTGGTCCTCCTGATCAGCCTCGGGGCGATCGGAGTGGTCCTGCTGCCCTTCGTCGTGCGCCAGCTGAAGATGCTGGAGCTGGGCGAAGACTCGGCGGCCGCCTTGGGTGTGAACGTGAGCCGGGCCCGGATGCTGCTCGTGATTGTTGCCGTGGCCATGGGCGCCTTGCCCATTGCGATGACCGGCCCGCTGGCCTTTGTGGCCTTCCTGGCCGGGCCGATCAGCGCGGCCTTGAGCCGCGGGCCGATCCACATCCCGCTGGCGGGATTGACCGGTGCTGCCCTGGTCGTTGTTGCCAACTTTTTTGCCGCGAACTTGTTCGCGGGTTTTGCACTGCCGGTAGGTGTCATCACCGGCGCATTCGGCGCACCGTTCCTGATTTGGATTCTGGTGCGCGCCAACTCAACCGGAAGCGGGGCATAACCCATGGCCACTTTGCAGGCTAGCGATCTGACCTTGGCCTATGACAAGGTCACCATCGTCGACGAGCTGTCCTTGGATATTCCCACCGGGCAGGTGAGCATCGTGGTGGGCGCCAATGGCTGCGGCAAGTCCACGCTGCTGCGTGCCCTGTCCCGGCTGCTCAAGCCATCGGGCGGCCAGGTGCTGCTGGACGGGGCAGATATCCACTCCAAGCCGGCCAAGGATGTCGCCAAGACCCTGGGATTGCTGCCGCAGTCGCCGACCGCGCCGGATGGGATTACCGCCCGCGAGCTGATCAGCCGTGGACGCTACCCGCACCAGGGGCTTTTCAAGCGCTTCTCCGCAGAGGATGAAGCGGCGGTGAATCGCGCGATGGAGCTGACTGGTACCATCGAGCTGGCCGATCGCGCGGTGGATGAGCTCTCCGGCGGACAGCGACAGCGCGTCTGGATCGCCATGGCCCTGGCCCAGGAAACCGATCTGCTGCTGCTCGATGAGCCCACGACCTTCCTGGACGTGGCCCACCAGCTGGAAGTGCTGGATGTGGTCAGCGAATTGAACCGCAGCCGCGGCATCACCGTGGTCATCGTGCTGCACGATTTGAACCTGGCCGCCCGCTACGCCGACTACCTGGTGGCCCTGCGCCATGGCAAGATTTACGCTGCGGGCCACCCCAATGAAGTGGTCACCGAAAAGACCGTCAAGGATGTCTTCGGCATGCCCAGCCGGGTGATCCCGGACCCGGTAGGCGGAACCCCGCTGGTCTTGCCCATTGGACGGCACCGGGTGCTGCGCACCGAACAGGTGCTGGCCTCCAAGGGCATTTTCCGCAGCGAGCCGCAGGCGCTGGAGCCTGAAGCCGCACCGGCCGCCGCCCGGAGTGTCAACGAGGATGCCGCCGAAGCCACAGCGCTGGATTGCCGTCCGGCCTATGAGCATGTCCCGACCCTGGCCTTTGACACCACGGTGGTCAACCGGCAAGAGCTCTCGCCTTCCTTCCGCCGGCTGACCGTCAGCGGCAAGGACCTGGACTATTTCGGGACCAACAGCCACCCCCTGGATATGCGCATCAAGCTGCTGCTGCCTCCGGCTGGCGGAACGGCCCTGACCGATGAAATCGCTTCGATGCGCCCGCAGGCCATGACCAGCCCAGCGGAACAAGAAGGCTGGTACAAGCGCTGGCTGTCCATTGATCCCGATACCCGCGGCTACATGCGAACCTATACGGTCCGTGCCTTCCGCGAGGCCGGCCACCGCGACAACCAGGGGCTGACCGCGGAACTGGATATCGATTTCGTGATGCACGGGCACCTGGTGGATGGAAAGCTGCAAGGCGGACCGGCCACCGAATTCGGCGACCGCGCGCAGGTCGGAGACCAGCTGCTGTTGCTGGGCCCGAACAAGTTCCTGAACGACGCGAGCTACGGCGGCATCGAATTCCGCCCGGGCGAAGCGCGGCGAATCGTGCTGGCTGGCGACGAAACCGCGGCCCCGGCGATCTGCGCCATTCTCGAATCCCTGCCGTCGAATGTCACCGGGCATGCGCTCATCGAGGTTCCCGAGACCACCGACATCCTGGGTGCTTCGACCCGTTCGGGTGTTTCGGTGCAGTGGCTGACTCGTGGCAGCCACGCCCATGGCGAGCTGTTGCGCAATGCCCTGAGCCAGGTGGTGGCGATTCCTGCAGCAGGAGTGGTGCATACCAATGCTGAGCCGGAGGACATCGATGTGGACTCGCAGATCTTGTGGGAGACCGGGCAGGCCAATAAGGCGCCGTTCTATGCATGGATCGCCGGCGAAGCGGGAACGGTGAAGGAAATGCGCCGCTACCTCGTCCGCGAAGCTGGCATCGACCGCAAGCAGGTGGCGTTCATGGGCTACTGGCGCCACGGCAAGACCGAGAACTAATTCTGCCTAAGTGCAGAACGAGGGCCACGGCCCGGATAACCACGCAGCGGTTGTCCGGGCCGTGGCCCTTTAAAGCGGAATTCAGTGTGCAGCTCCTGGCTCATTGCACGCCGAGCGTGCCGGCCGCGGATTGTCCCGGTCGAGGATTTCCAGCAGCCTCGCGAGTTCTTCGCGGTCCGGCGGCGAAAGCTTTTCGAAGTACCCTTCCATGCTTTCCCTGCGAAGCCGGGACATCTCGCCCAGCTGTGCACGGCCACTGGGACTTAAGGCGATCAGCGTTGCGCGGCGGTCTGCAGGATCCGGGGTGCGGATCACCAGCTGCTTGGCCTCCAGCTGGTCGACTACCTCGGTGGTGGAGCGCGCTGCGATATGCAGCCGCTCGGCAAGCTGGGAATTGCGCAAGCCCTCGGACTCGGCATGCCCCAGCAGGGTCAGCACCCGTGACTGGTGCGGGGTGATTCCCAAGGGGATCAGCCCTTCCCTCCAGCGGCCCCGGATAACGCGCGAAGCGCGGAGGAAAAGATCTGCCAAGTCAGGCTTGGACTCTTCGTTCAGCATGGTTTCAAGAATAGTGTGTTCTTCAGAACAATTTCAAGATGGAACCACATAGTGAGGTTACCTCTGTTATTCTTTGGGGGAAGAGAATGATGGAGGAGGGCCGATGAGCGTGAATTCAATGCCTGGACATCCCGGTGGGCCGGCCGGCGGAGGGCGAATGAAAAATGCCGTCCAGGACAGGCAATGGCTGGCCGAGCATCCGGTGTCGCTTCAGCGCGTAGCGGCACTGTTCCGCCCGCACTTGGGATCTGTCCTTGCCGTGGTGCTGCTGATTGCAGCCTCGTCCATCATCGGCCTGGCGCAGCCCTTCATTGTTCGTGAGCTGATAGATGTCGCGATTCCCCAGTCCAATATCCGTTTCTTGGTGCTTGGCGCCGGGGGACTGGTCGCGATTGCCCTGGCCACCGCGGTGCTGGAGGTTTTGCAGACCTGGCGAGCCACCCTGATGGGGCAGCGCGTGATGCACCGGTTGCGAACCGGGCTCTTCACGCACCTGCAAAAGCAATCGCTGGGATTTTTCACCAACTCGCGATCCGGCGACGTGCAATCCCGGCTGATCAATGACGTCGGGCAGATGCAGTCGGTGATCACCAACTCGGCAACGAGCATCGCCTCGAACTTGACCAGCGTGGTGGCTACGGCCGTGGCCATGGTGGCAATTTCCTGGAAGCTGAGCCTGATTTCGCTGGTTGTCTTCCCGCCGGCCATCTTGCTGGCCAAGCAAACCGCGAAATTGCGTCGAGCGGTCACCGGCAAGCGCCAGCGCGAGATGTCGAACCTGGCATCACTCATTGAAGAGCGCCTGAGCATTTCCGGCGTTCGCCTCTCCAAGATCATGGGCACTGGTCCCGCGGATGCCCAGGCATTCGCAGGTTCCAGCCACAGGCTCATTGATCTTGAAATGAAAAGCGCACTAGCTGGTCGCTGGCGCATGGCCACCATGAGCATCATCTTCGCAGCCATTCCGGCGGCGCTCTATTTGGCTGCTGGCTTGCCGGTGACCGGTGATGGCATGAGCATCGGAACGCTGGTGGCCTTCACGGGGCTGCAGGCCGGGATCTTCCGCCCGGTCATGGGGCTCATGCAGCTCTCGGTGCAGTGGGTATCCGCGATGGCGCTGTTCAGCCGCGTCTTCGAATACCTGGATGCGGATCAAGAACTCCCGGTGGCCGCTGAGCCAAAGGCGGTGGAGCTCGAGCGGATGAGCGGCGAGATCCAGCTGCGTGATGTGAGTTTCCGCTACCCCCAGGCGCATAAGCCAACCCTGGACCAGTTGAATCTGACACTCAAGGCTGGCACCATGACGGCGGTGGTGGGAGCTACTGGCTCGGGAAAGTCGACGCTCGGCTCCCTCTTGCCTCGCCTGCTTGATCCAACCTCCGGGCAGGTGCTGCTTGACGGGGTGGACCTGAGGGAATACGACCCGCAGGGCATCTCCAGTGTGGTTTCCGTTGTTGCCCAGGAAAGCTACTTGTTGCAGGATACGGTCCGGGCTAACCTGTTGTGGGCTGCGCCGGAGGCGACCGAGGAGCAGTTGTGGCATGCCCTGGAAGCGGCGCAGATTGCCGAGCTGATTCGCAGCTTGCCCCTGGGCATTGAGACCGAAGTGGGGCAGCGGGGCCACCGGTTCTCCGGCGGCGAGCAGCAGCGCCTGGCCATTGCCCGCACCATGCTGCGCGAACCCAAGGTCCTGGTGCTCGATGAAGCCACCAGCGCGTTGGATACGGTCACCGAGGCCTTGGTCCAGCAGGCATTGGATGAGCTGGCCGCGGGTCGAACCACGTTGCTGATTGCCCACCGGTTGAGCACGGTGATGCGTGCAGATCATATTGTGGTGCTTGATGGCGGGAAGATCGCAGAGGCCGGAAGCTTTGACGAGCTGGTGTCCCTTGGTGGGCGTTTCGCCCGCTTGGTCCAGAACAGCGAGCTGGCCTCGCGGGCAAGCTAGCAGCTGGAGTCCTTGAGCCCCTGCTGCTCGATTGATTCAAGAATCTTGGGCAATGCGGTCTCCAGGGCGCGGCGTTCGGCGGCGTCCAGTGAATCAAAGAGGGTTTCGCGCACAAAGGTCACGTGGCTCGGTGCCGCGTTTTCGATGGTTGCCTGGCCCTGCTCGGTCAGCGCAATCTGATGGCCGCGGCGGTCGGTCTCATCGGAGCAGCGGCTGATCAGGCCCTTGGCTTCCATGCGGCGCAAGAGGTGGGAGAGGCGCGAGCGATCCCAGCGCAGTGCCTCGGCGACGTCCGCGGGACGTAAACTGGGTTCGGCTGCTTCGGAAAGCACGGCCAGGACCGAGTACTCCCCGGACTGCATTTGGGAATCGCGCATCAGCTGGCGATCCATGGCACTGGGGAATAGCCAGAGGAATTCGCGGATGGTTCTCCAGAGGTCCTGCTCGCTCTCGGACAGCCAGCGGGTCTCATCGCTCGTCATTTTTCTTCACCCTTTTAAAATCTTGCAGATCAGCAAATTTTGTTGACGCATCAATCATCTCGTGTAAAGTTTAATTTTGCAATATATGGTGACGCGTCAATCAGATATCTGATCTTGCAGCCATGTTCAATTGCTGCCGCTTGCCATAGTGTCGATAGGGGAGCGCGCAATCTTGATTGGCACGACGGACTGTGGAGGGAAAAGATGAGCGAGGAATATTCAACCAAGGGTGCCTATGTCACCGGCGGGGAATTCACCCGGGATACCAATTACATCCAAGACCGGATCGTGGCCGATGCGAACCCGGCAAATTACGGCAGCGAGCACAACAACAGCAAGATCGGCCACCCGGACGCCGGCGTCAGCGAAGGCGCCCAGCTCTGGCCGGTGGAAGCCGGACGCTACCGGCTAGTCGCGGCTCGCGCCTGCCCATGGGCCAACCGCACGCTGATTGTTCGCCGAATACTTGGCCTGGAGGACGCGCTGTCTGTCGGACTGCCCGGCCCCACGCACGATGCCCGCAGCTGGACCTTTGACCTGGACCCCAATGGGAAAGACCCGGTCCTTGGCACCGAGCGCATTCAAGAGAACTACTTCAAGCGCTTTGCCGATTACCCGCGGGGCATCACCGTGCCGGCTATCGTGGACATTCCCACCGGTGCGGTCGTCACCAATGACTACCCGCAAATCACCTGGGACCTGTCCACCCAATGGAAAGAATTCCATCGCGAAGGCGCGCCCAACCTGATACCGCAGGACCAGCTGGAGGAGATGCTCCCGCTGATCAAGCGCATCTTCACCGAGGTCAATAACGGCGTCTACCGCGCCGGCTTCGCGGGCAGTCAAAGCGCCTACAACGATGCCTATGACCGGCTGTTTGCCACCTTGGATTTCCTTGAAGAGCGCCTGTCCACCCGCCGCTTCCTCATGGGCGACCACATCACCGAGGCAGATGTCCGGCTCTTCACCACCCTGGTTCGATTCGATCCGGTGTATCACGGGCACTTCAAAACCAACCGGAACAAGCTCATCGAAATGCCGAACCTCTGGGGCTATGCACGGGATTTGTTCCAGACTCCCGGCTTTGGCGACACCATCGACTTCGAGCAGATCAAGGCCCACTACTATGTGGTCCACGAAGATATCAACCCCACCCAGATCATCCCCAAGGGGCCGGTCCTGGAGAACTGGCTGGAAGCGCCAGAACGCGAGCGCTTGGCCGACCAGGGCCCGTGGCTAGAAGGCACGGCCCCGGCGCCGGTGCGCCCGCAAGAGCGCGTCCAGTCCGGGCACAATCCGCTGTACCCTGCCGAACTGGCAGGCTAGTAGTCAAACCCCTGGGCTTCACAGGCCTTCTTGAATCCTTCAAGATCCGTGATCTCAGGGGTTTGCGGCTCCCGGAGATCAACCGCCTCGCGCAATTGCACGGTTGCGGATTGCGCGCCATGGGCTGCGGCCTTTTGCATATTGGTCTCTCCAACCCCCTGGGGCGCGTCAAGCCCGCCGCCAAAATGGATGCAGGCCGCATAGCCTTCTGGGTCCTGCTCCCTGAACTGATCAGTCGAGGGCGCCGAGCACGCGGCCAATAGCAGGGTGGTGGCCGCCAAGAGGGGCAAGATTTTCTTCACGCCACCCATGGTAGCCAGTGCACGGCAAGATGAAGTGCGAACAACGCCATAGATCTCGCGGCGACATGGCCCAATCCAAGAGCCGGAGCCAGGCCCGGAGCGTGGCAGGATTAAACCATGACGATCATTGCTGCTGCAGATGGATCCGCCCTCGGCAACCCCGGGCCGGCCGGTTGGGCCTGGTACGTGGACGAAGCGAACTGGGCCGCTGGCGGCTGGGACCATGGAACCAACAACATGGGCGAGCTCCAAGCTGTCCTCGAGCTCTTCCGTTCCACCGCGCACCTGCCGGATGAAGAGCTGAAGATCCTCTGCGATTCGCAGTATGCCATCAACTGCATCAGCAAATGGATGCCCGGATGGAAAAAGCGCGGCTGGAAAAAAGCCGATGGCAAACAAGTCCTCAACCAGGACATTCTCAAGGAACTTGATGCCGCGATCCAAGGGCGGAAGTACACCTTTGAATGGGTCAAGGGGCACGCCGGCCATGAGCTGAACGAAGCCGCCGATGACCGCGCCCGGGCGGCAGCGACGGCGCATCAGCAGGGCACCGCTGTGGATGCTGGACCCGGCTACGCCGGTGGCGCACGCCCGGCAGCAGCCGCAGGCGGCACCGCCGCTGCGCCACCGGTTCCGGCGGCACCGGAAGTTCCGATCGCCGCCCAGGTGCACACGGAGCCGGGCGCCGACTTCGCGGCCACGGTCTACGAACTTGAACTCGGCTTCCTCGACCCGCAGATCCGGTCCAGTTTCACCGAGCTCAAGGATTTCCTGCACCCCAGCTACCAGGAAGTGACCCGGCATGGCGGCCTGCTTGATGTCGCGACGATCGGATTGCTCTTGAGCGCCGGATCTTCCCTCCCGGGCACCGGCCAGATGCAGGTCCTGGCCACCCGCCAGATCAGCAGGGAAATGGTGCTGCTGGCCTACCGGATGAAGCCAGCCGACACCGGGACGCTCATTGTCTCTTCGTGGTGGCAGCTAGGTGCCAGCGGCTGGAAGCTTCGCTTCCGGCAGGAAACCATCGAGCAGCCAGCCTAGGTCCTGCCGCGGGGCATAGGGCAAAAAACATGGTCTATCGGGAAAATCCCGATAGACCATGTTTTTGCCAAGATTATTTATTTGTAGTCGCCAGGGCGGGTCTCGATGATGCCCTTCTTGTAATTGACGCGGTTGATCAGCCAGGTCAGGGCCCAAAGAGCCACGCCGATGACCAGCAGCAGGCCCGCGATCTCGTACTGCACCCAGTCAGCACGCGAACGCGCCCATGGGCCGGCGAGGAACAAGCAGAAGGCCACGCCAAGAATCGGGATGATGGTCGGTGCGCGGAACGCATCGTCCGGTGCCTTCTCGCGGCGCAGCACCAGCAGCGAAATGTTCACTACCGCGAAGACGCACAGCAGCAGCAGTGCAGTGGTGCCGCCCAGGGAACCGACAATGCCGTTCTCGCTGTCCAGGTTCACATAAGCCACCAAGGCGATGGCCAGGGCGGTGCTGAACAGGATGGCTACCCAAGGGGAGCGGCGGGTGGAGTGCACCTTGCCCAGGAACTGCGGCAGCACGCCCTGGCGCGCCATGCCGTAGAGCAGGCGGCTTGCCATGAGCATGTTCATCAGCGCCGTATTGACCACCGCAAAGACCGTCACGAACGGGAAGATGGTATCGATGGGAATGTTCGGTGCGCCGATGCGCACCACGTCCAGCAGGATGCCGGCATCCGGGTTCTTCGGGTTCAGCAGGTCGCCGGTGGGGATCACCATGATGACGGTGATGGCCACAAGCATGTAGATCACGGCGCACAAGCCCAGGCTGATGAGCATGATCTTCGGGAAGATCTTGTTCGGGTTTTTCGTCTCTTCCACCAGGTTGACCGAGTCCTCGAAGCCCACCATGGCGAAGAACGCGATGGCCGTGCCCATGGTCACTGCGGCGAAGAGGCTGCGATCCGAAGGGGTCTCGAAGACCACCAGGCGGCTCACGTCGCCCTGGCCCGAAGCGATAACTGCGAAGCCAATGCCGATAATCACTGCCATGATGGCCAGCGAAACGACGGTCAGCACCAGATTGAACTTCACGCTCTCGCCCACACCGCGCAGGTTGATCAGCGCAAGGAGAACGATGATGACAATCGCTGCCCACATGCCCGCCTGCGGGGTCGTAGGCACACCGTCAATGAATTGGCCGAAACCGATCAGCAGGTTTTGCCCCACCAGGGTTGCCGACGTGGCAGCACTGGTAATGCCAGAGCAAGCCACGGTGAAGGCCACGATAAAGGTGACAAAATGGATGCCGAAGGCCTTGTGCACATACAGCGCGGCGCCGGCGGCGTGCGGGTATTTGGTCACCAGCTCCAGGTAGCTGAAAGCGGTGAGGGTTGCGATGGCGAAGGCGACCAGGAATGGCAGCCACGCTGCGCCGCCGACCTGTCCGGCAACCTTGCCGGTGATGGCAAAAATTCCAGCGCCGATGATATCGCCCATGATCAGGAATAGCAGCAGCTTGGGGCCGATCACCCGCTTGAGTTCTGCATCCTGGCTCTGGGGTATTGGCGTGTCACTATCCACAGTCATGCGATCGAGATCATCTCCTTCAATTATTGGTGGCAAGCATGACAAATTTAGTGGCTGCACCCAAAGCGGGCAACCTGTCTTCAGGGCTGGCTCACAGTTTCCGAAGTTCAGCGGTATGAATCACGGGATAAGCGGTAAATGGCTGGCAAACCTGTGACTTGACGTACGGATATGCTGGTAGGGATGCCCAGGGGCGCCAATCGTGAATTGCGCAGAATCCGACTAGGGTTAGTTGAAAAGCGAGAAGCAGTTTAAGGATGTAAATGGACTCGGTGATCAGCGAAGATTTCGCACCGTTGGCTCAGGCTCTTGAAGCGCGAGCTGCCGAAGAAGAAAACTATTCGGCGCAGCTGGCCGTATATCACCGAGGCGAGCTGGTGCTCAGCCACAGCGTGGGTGAGCACCTTTCCGGGGATGCGCTGACTTGTGTTTTCTCCTGCACCAAGGGTCTGGGCGCGCTGGTCGTTGCCCTGCTGGTCCAGGATGGCCTGATCGACCCCGCAGCGCCGATGGCCAGCTACTGGCCGGAATTCGGCGCTGGCGGAAAAAATGCCCTGAGCGTCGGCGAAGTGCTCAGCCATCAGGCCGGCGTCCTCGGCGTTCCCGGGGGAGTGCCCAGCCAGGTGCTGCTGAACTCGGCAGAATACGCCAAGGTCCTGGCCTCCATGCCAAGCATCTGGCCGCTGGGCCAGAACATCGTGGGCTACCATGCCATCACCATGGGGGTGCTCATGGAAGAACTGGTTCGCAGGGTCACCGGCAAGGAACTCAAGGAGATCTTTGAAGAGCGCATCCGCAAGCCGCTGGGGGTGGATGCCTATATCGGGCAGGATCCCGCGCTGGAATCCCGCTACCGCGACGTCTTGCCGGCCGCCGAAGCTCCCACCGAATTTTTCGACCCCTTCTCACCGGCTGGCCTCGCCGTGAACTCCTCCTCCGGGTTCGCCCTGGACAGCGGCCCGGTGTACAACTGGCACGAGCTGGCCAATGCGGCGCAGGTTCGCGAACTTGGCCCGGCTTCCATGGGCGGCGTAGCCAGCGCGCAGGGCCTGGCCGCCATCTACGCGGCGTCCTTCGGTGCGGTTCCTTCCCTCGGCGCTTCGCGCGGATTGCTCAGCGAAGACACCTGGTCGCAAGTATCCACCGAGCTGGTCTACGGCCATGACCGCACCAATGGATTGCTGCAAGCCTTCGCACTGGGATTCATGAAAGCCACCGCGCGCAACAACTACGGCTCGATTTTTGCCTACGGGCACGATGGGGCGAACTCCTCCCTGGCCTTCGCGGACCCGGCCTACCAGTTGGGCTTCGGGTTTATCCCCTCGCGCAGCGAGGGCGCCAGGGAAACCTCCACCGGGGTGCAATTGAGCCAGCTGTGCCGCCAGCTCATCTTGGCCAAGGGCGCCAAGGCGAAATCCAGCTAGCCGCAACGGCGCAACGCAAAATCATCAGCAAGACGAAGTGGGATTGAAGTGAAGAAGTTTCTGGCATTGGGTGATTCATTCACCGAAGGCGTCGGCGATGTTGATGCACAACGTCCAAACCAGGTGCGCGGATGGGCCGATCGAGTTGCCGAAGTGCTCAGCGCCCAGGGGGATTGGGAATATGCCAACCTTGCGGTGCGCGGCAAGAAAATTGGCCAGGTGATCAACCAGCAGCTGGACCAGGGGCTGTCCATGGCCCCGGACCTGGTGAGCATCTACGCCGGCGGCAATGACATTTTGCGGCCCACCGCGGATTTGGACGCGCTGATGCGCGGCTATGAGGGAATGGTCCGCCGCTTTTCCGAGGCCGGTTGCACCGTGATGCTCTTCACCGGCTTTGATACTGTCGAGTCCCCGCTGTTTTCCAGGACTCGCCCGCGCACGGCCATCTATAACGAGAAGGTCCGCGAGATCGCCGACAAGCACGGCGCGATCATCGCCGACTACTGGCGCTGGCGGGAATTCTCGGACCTGCGGTACTGGGCGGCCGACCGCCTGCATATGAATGAGCTTGGCCATGCGCTGATGGCTTCCAAGGTGCTCAACCTCCTGGGCGAAGAGCAGGTGGCCGAGGGCAACTGGGCCGAACAGATCCAGGCACCGGTGCTGCCCGAGCTGGCCGTGAACTCGCGCGGCGAGAAGCTCAAGGAAGAATTGGGCTGGGCCACCGAGCATTTGGTGCCGTGGATCAAGCGCCGCCTGACCGGAACGTCCTCTGGGGACTCCTTGTCAGCCAAGTATCCAGAGTACGTTCGGCTGGCCCTCCCGGCGAGCTAGAAGTTTTGTGACAGTTTTTCTGCCGAGGCGTCTTTGATGTTCCGCGCGCGGCAGGTAACATGGTGGTGTGCTGCGGGTCTGTGACCGGCAGCGTGCGCCATAGACGGATGGCGGGAGAGTCCCGTTCACACCATGGACGGGCGCCGTAGGAGCAATTCCTCCCCAGGAAACTCTCAGGCCCCCGTACCGCCATCACGAGGCAACTCTGGAAAGTAGCCGGCCAGTACCGGTTCACCGAAGGTGCAAGCGCCCGGCTTAGTTGGCCGGACGCGTAAAACTCTCAGGTAGTGCAACAGGGATGGGGAGGCAAAGCGTCCTTCCTTTGGCATGCGCCAAGACAGATCCCCGTGGAGACTCCAGCACCATGACCATCACGCAGATTTCGGCTTCTACGAATAGCGAATTCGTTGCCCGCCATATCGGCCCGCGTCCTTCCGACGTAGACACCATGCTTCAGACTCTGGGCTACAACAGCCTCGAAGACCTGATCGACACCGCCGTTCCGGCAGACATCCGCCAAGACGCCATGCTGGATATCCCAGCCGCCCTGAGCGAAACCCAAGCACTGGCCCACCTGCGTGACCTGGCCTCCAAGAACGTCATGAAGACCCAGATGATCGGCCAGGGCTTCTACGACACCATCACCCCCGCGGTGATCCGCCGCAACATCGTGGAAAACCCGGCCTGGTACACCGCCTACACCCCGTACCAGCCAGAAATCTCCCAGGGCCGCCTCGAAGCCCTGCTGAACTTCCAGACCATGGTCATGGACCTGACCGGACTGCCGATCGCCAACGCCTCGCTGCTGGACGAATCCTCCGCCGCCGCCGAGGCGGTGCTGATGATGCGCCGTGCCAACAAGAAGAAGGCCAAGGGCAAGACCGTCCTGGACTCCAACATCTTCCCGCAGACCATCAAGGTCGTGCAGGGCCGCGCCGACGCGCTGGGCTTCGAAGTCGAGGTCGCTGACCTCTCCGCAGGCCTGCCAGAAGGCGACATCTCCGGCATCGTGCTGCAGCAGCCAGGCAGCAACGGCTCCATCTCTGAGCACGCCGGCATCATCGCCGCCGCCAAGGAAGCCGGCGCCATGGTTACCGTGATCGCCGATCTGCTGGCACTGACCATGATCACCCCTCCGGGCGAGCAGGGCGCCGACATCGCCGTGGGCAACACCCAGCGCTTCGGCGTGCCGCTGTTCTTTGGCGGACCGCACGCAGCCTACATGGCAGTGGCCGATGGCCTGACCCGCTCCATGCCAGGACGCCTGGTCGGCGTTTCGGTGGATGACGCAGGAGTTCCTGCCTACCGCCTGGCCCTGCAGACCCGCGAGCAGCACATCCGCCGCGAGAAGGCCACCTCCAACATCTGCACCGCCCAGGCATTGCTGGCCATCTGCGCGTCCATGTACGCCGTCTACCACGGTCCAGCAGGCCTGAAGCAGATCGCATCGCGCGCCAACAACCACGCCCGCGTGATCGCCAGCTCGCTGGTTGCCGGGGGATTCACCCTGGCCTCGCAGACCTTCTTCGACACCGTCGTGGTGAACGTGGAGAACGCCGGGGAAACCATCGCCAAGGCCATCGAAGCGGGCATCAACCTGCGCAAGGTCAGCGACACCCAGGTCGGCATCTCCACCGATGAGACCACCACCTCGGGCATTGTGAAGTCCCTGCTGGAGGTCTTCGGCGTGCAGCTCTCGGCTCCTGAAGGTTTCGAGATCCCTGCAGGCCAGGTGCGCACCAGCGACTTCATGACCCACCCGATCTTCAACACCATCTCCTCCGAGACCCAGATGATGCGCTACCTGCGCCGTCTCTCGGACCGCGACCTGGCGCTGGACCGCACCATGATCCCGCTGGGCTCTTGCACCATGAAGCTGAACTCCGCAGCCGAGATGGAATCCATCACCTGGCCAGAGTTCGCTTCCATCCACCCTTACGCACCAGCCGAGCAGACCGAGGGCTGGCGCGAGCTGATCACCGACCTGGAAGGCCGCCTGACCGCGATCACCGGCTACGCTGGCGTCTCCATCCAGCCAAACGCCGGCTCGCAGGGCGAATACGCGGGCCTGCTGGCCATCTCGGACTACCACGCATCGCGTGGCGAGGGACAGCGCAATGTCTGCCTCATCCCGGCTTCCGCCCACGGCACCAACGCCGCCTCGGCAGTGCTGGCCGGCATGAAGGTCGTGGTCGTGAAGACCGCAGCCGACGGCACCATCGACGCCAATGACCTGGATGCCAAGATCGAGGCCAACAAGGACGTCCTCTCGGCCATCATGATCACCTACCCATCCACCCACGGGGTCTACGACGCCGATGTGCGCGAGGTCTGCGACAAGATCCACGCTGCCGGCGGACAGGTGTACATCGACGGCGCCAACATGAACGCCATGGTGGGCCTGGCCCAGCCGGGCAAGTTCGGCGGAGACGTCTCCCACCTGAACCTGCACAAGACCTTCTGCATCCCGCACGGCGGCGGCGGCCCGGGCGTTGGCCCGATCGGCGTGGGCGAGCACCTGCTGCCATTCCTTCCAGGCGATGCCTCGGGCACCTACACCGAGCGCGACGGCGTGCCGGTAGTGGCTACCGCCTTCGGCTCGGCCGGCGTCCTGCCGATCTCCTGGGCCTACATCGCGATGATGGGCGGGGAAGGGTTGACCGAGGCCACCAAGCACGCCATCTTGAATGCCAACTACATTGCCAAGCGCCTGAACGAGCACTTCCCCGTGCTGTTCACCGGCAACAAGGGCCTGGTGGCCCATGAGTGCATCCTGGACCTGCGCGAGCTGACCGCGAAGACCGGTGTGACCGCAGAAGATGTGGCCAAGCGCCTGATCGACTTCGGCTTCCACGCACCGACCCTGTCCTTCCCGGTGGCCGGCACCCTGATGGTGGAGCCTACCGAATCCGAGGACCTGGGCGAGATCGAGCGCTTCATCGAAGCCATGATCACCATCCGCCAGGAAATGGAAGAGGTGCTCTCCGGGGTCTACACCATCGAGCAGTCCCCGCTGCGCAACGCTCCGCACACGGTCTCCGCTGTGGTCAACAGCGGCTGGGACCGCAAGTACTCGGTAGAGCAGGCCGCCTTCCCGGTAGCCAGCTTGAAGTCCGACAAGTACTTCCCGGCCGTCGGACGCATCGACGGCGCCGGTGGCGACCGAAACCTGATCTGCTCCTGCCCGGCTCCTGAAGCCTTCGAAGACTAGGAAGACGTTGAGATGACTGAGACTACCCAAGAACTCAAGCACACCGCCCTGCATGCCCAGCACGCAGAGCTCGGCGCCAACTTCACCGACTTCGGCGGCTGGGATATGCCGCTGAAGTACGGTTCGGAACTGGCCGAGCACAAGGCCGTGCGCTCCACCGCTGGCCTGTTCGACCTGTCCCACATGGGCGAGGTATACCTTTCCGGCCCGCAGGCCGGCACCGCGCTGAACACCGCGCTGGCTGGCAACTTCACCATCATGAAGGTGGGCAAGGCGAAGTACTCGCTGATCCTCGATGCCGAAGGCAAGATCATCGATGACCTGATCGTGTACCGCCTGGCAGAAGAAGAATTCCTCGTGGTGCCCAATGCCGGCAACGCCGACGTGGTGGCCACGGCCCTTCAAGAGCGGGCTGCAGGATTCGACGTGCAGGTGGATAACGCCTCGGCCCGCCAGAGCCTGATCGCAGTCCAGGGACCCAACGCGCAGGCGATTGTCTCCAAACTGGCAGCGGATGCCGAAACCGCCCAGAGCGTCACAGAGCTGAAATATTACGCTGCGGCCAAGCTCGTGCTCGGCGGTATCGACGTGCTGCTGGCGCGCACAGGATACACCGGCGAAGACGGCTTCGAATTGATCATCGACAATGAACAAGCCGTCGAACTGTGGGCCAAGATCATCGAGGTTGGCGCGGACCACGAATTGGTTCCGTGCGGCCTGGCCGCTCGCGACTCGCTTCGCCTGGAAGCGGGCATGCCGCTGTACGGCAACGAGCTGAGCCTGGATCGCACCCCATTTGATGCGGGATTTGGCCCAGTGGTCTCCTTCAAGAAGGAAGAGGACTTCGTAGGCCGCAAGGCACTGGAGTCCCTGCGCGAGCAGACCCCGGCACGCAAGCTGGTTGGCCTGAAGGGCCTGGGAAAGCGCGCGGGACGCGGCGGCTACGCCATCGTGAAGGACGGGGCCACTGTTGGTGAAATCACCTCCGGACAGCCTTCTCCGACCCTCGGCTACCCGGTGGCCCTGGGGTATGTGGATGCGGAATTCAGCGAAGTCGGCACCGAGCTGGAAGTAGATCTGCGCGGTAAGACTTTGCCATTTGTCGTCGTCGAACTGCCGTTCTACACGCGAGCCAAGTAACGTTAAACATCAGTAGGGCCAAGCCATACGCCCGCTTATTCCCTTGGGAGAGGAAATACCGTGAGTAAAGTTCTTTCGTCATTGCGCTACTCGGCCGAGCACGAGTGGATCGATGCATCGTCCCCAGCCAAGGTCGGCATCACCCAGATCGCTGCAGACGCCCTGGGCGACGTGGTCTACGTGGACCTGCCAGAGGTTGGCGATTCCGTCAGCGCCGGTGAAACCTGCGGCGAGGTGGAATCCACCAAGTCGGTATCCGACCTGTACTCGCCAGTGACCGGCACGGTAGTTGCCATCAACGACGAGGCTGTTGACAACCCCGCAATCCTGAACGAAGATCCCTACGGTGCCGGCTGGCTGTTCACCGTAGAAGTGACCGAAGAGGGTCCGCTGCTGTCGGCAGCAGACTACGCAAGCACCAACGGTGGAGACGTCCAGTAATGAGCAACCCGACTTTTGAATCCCTAGCACCAGCATCGCTGACCCAGTCGCTGGCTGCCCTTGACCCAGAGGTGGCGCAGCGCATCGACGCTGAACTGGCCCGCCAGCAGCGCGGCCTGGAAATGATCGCCTCGGAGAACCACACCGCCCAGGCCGTCATGCAGGCCCAGGGCTCGGTGCTGACCAACAAG
>Ga0160443_100350_pt1 | contig 40832 bp, 32 predicted proteins | sample HID1972I_E1MG_FD_108244 | JGI IMG/M metagenome (GOLD analysis project Ga0160443, IMG submission 108244) | Enriched pill bug-associated microbial communities from UW Madison campus, WI, USA - HID1972I_E1 MG | ecosystem: Host-associated > Arthropoda: Insects > Digestive system > Unclassified ... | reverse complement strand
CGACGACACCACGACCGGCGATTCCGCCACCGGGCCCGTACCGACGGTGATGTCGGTGCGCTGCGCCGGAAGCTCCGCCTCGTCGCCGAGATAGAAGCTGGCGAAGCCGACCTGGTCGTAGCCGGTGTTCTTGTTCGCTACGCCCATGCGGTACATCGGATCGTGCATCAGCGTGCGGATGCCGTATTCGGTGGGAGCGAGGGTGGTGACGACCGCCAGACGGTTGCCGGACGCCCGCAGCACGAGCTCCTCGCGCCAGTCGCCGAACAGGTCGGCCTTCAGCGTGGGGGTGCTCTTGTTGCCGGTCGAGGTGAGACCGGTCGCCAGGTATCGGGTCGCCGCGAACGTCGTGTCGTCGATCGAGTCGATGTTCGCGCCGTTCACGCCCATGTGGGTCAGTCCGCTTCCGAACCAGATCGCGTTCTCGCCCTGAGCGATCCCGCGAGCCGTGTTCGTCGTGGCCAGCACCTCACCGGTGACCAGGCTGCGCACGTTCTTGGACGACGACGATGCTCCGGCCTGAGCGCCGGGCCAGCGGTTGGAGAAGTTGCCCGCAACGCTGCCCTCGTCGTCGGTGCCGGAGTACTCGCTGTAGATCAGCGCATTGTCCTCGACGACGTCGCCGTTCGCATCCAGGTGCCGACCCTTCAGCGGGTCGTGCGCCTCAGGTCCCGGGAGCCACCCCAGCTGCTTGCCGGTGCGGTTGTCGTCGTAGAGGTTCTCCTCGCTGCCCGACCACATCCGAATGGTGTCGTCCTTGTCGACGGGCAGCAGCGCGCTGCGGTCGCCATGGCGGAGCGGGGCCCACTCGTTCAGCGGGTTGTCCCGGACCGCGTCGGTCGCGAACTCGAACGTGCCCGCCGTCGGCGGCACACCGTCCTGCCCGGCGACGGTCGGCATGACGTCGCCGTTGATCACACGCGGCAGGATCTTGTCCCCTGTCTCATTGAGGTCGAGCACCATCGCCTTCATGACGATCTCGTCGCGACCGTCGCCGTCCAGGTCCGCCGTCTGCGTCTGGTGGTTGCCCCGGTTCTGATAGTCGTACGCCTCGCCGCCCAGCGACCAGTACTGCGGGTCAGCGGAGTCGAAGCTCGCCTGCAGCTTCACCTCGCCGTCGTCGATGCGGAAGGCGGCGAAGGTCGTGCGCACGTAGTACCCGCGCTGCGAGACGGCGTACTTGTGCACGCCGTCGAGGGATGCGACGACCCCGAGGTAGCGGTTGGCGCGGTTGCCCTGCGCGTCTCCCCAGGATGCCGCCTTCCACGGGTGAGTCAGCCAGTAGGCCTCCGACTCCGCCATGATCTGCGACTTGTAGTCCCCCGGCCCGCTCCCCACACCCGGACCCGGGTAGGCCAGGTAGGAGAAGTTGCCGCGCTGGGTGGTCGGTGCCATCGCCCAGTCGTCACCGTCGACACTCCCCTGGTACGTGTGGGGGTAGTCGGCGCTGTCGACCAGCACGCCCTTGCCTGCATCCGCATCCCACTCGAATGCCGAGAAGAACTCCTGCTCGTCCTTCGCGGAGCCGATCGGCCCGACGTGGTACGTCTTGATCCAGCGCTTCACGGCCGGATCGTTGACGCCGTCGTTGCCACCGGCCGCGATGGGACTGCGATAGCTGATCGCGAAGCTGTTCAGCACGGACCAGTAGGTGTCGAGATCGGCTGTGTCACCCTCGGCGAAGTACTCCTTGAACTTGTCCGTCGTCGATGCGAGTCCATCCGCACCGCCGACGACCGTGCCGAGAGTGTTCTCGTACACGACGGTCTGCGACTCCTCATCCCAGTTGCCGATGCGCGTTCCGAGTGCCGTCTTGAGCATCAGCTCGGACTTGCCGTCTCCGTCGAAGTCCTCGGCGAACAGCGTGGTCTCGTGGTCGTTGCCGGCACGCACGTTGTAGCCCATGTCCACGCGGAACAGCAGTGAGCCGTCCAGCTTGTACACGTCGATGTACTCGGGTGCGGTCGTCGTGTTGCTGCCACCGAAGATCGGCTCCGAGTACATCGGGTCCTGCTGCGTGCTGCGCCACTTCACGACGATCTCGTACTCGCCATCGCCATCGAAATCGCCCACGGTCATGTCGTGCGTGGAGTAGTCGCTGCTCATCGTCGTGAGGATCGAGCCGTTCTCGGTGGTCGCGTAGGGCAGCGACTCTCCGGCATCGAGGTTCTTCACATACTTGATGAACTCGCCCTCCAGCTCGTCGTACAGGGCCTGCGTGATCTTGCCGCCCTCGAGGGCGTTGACCAGCGCGCGCGGGGAGTCGTACGTGGAGGCACCGAGCGCGTTGGCCGTGGTGTTGTACGCGTTGAGCCGCGCGACCCAGTCGTCGAGCTGCTCCTGCGTGACCGTGTCCTGCTCGTCGAACGCCGTGCGGAACTCCTTCAGGAGGTCCATGTCGAGCACATACCAGTTCTCGTCATCCGTACCGGGGACGACCATGTCGGTCGCCCTCAGGTTGGTGCCGGGGCCGAACTGGTGGCCACGATAGGTGAAGTGCGCGAGCGGCACCGGGGCGGGCGCGGGCTTGAGCGAGATGTAGTCCACCGCGCCCCTGTTCGCCTGGCCGCTGCCTCCGGACAGTGCGGAGAGCATCGGAACGCTGAGCCCCTGCCTCGCCCCTTCGACGCCGTCGATCACCGGGGCGACCTCGTACTCGGACGTGAGCCGGCCGTCTGCGTCCGTGTAGTTGGACGGCGTGACGTCCTCCTTCACGATGCCAGGGTTCGTCTCATAGTCGCTCTCGGGCTGGACGTCGCGCGGGGAGATCGTCGCGATCTTCGCGTAGTCGGCGCTGCCGTCCTTGCGGTAGACGTTCCAGGAGATGCCGTCCGGCTCGTCGCCCAGGAAGCGCCAGCTCAGGAAGATGCCTTCGGGCACCTGGGCCGCGACCAGACCGCGCGTCAGGTATTCGACCTGATGCGTCCCCTGCTCGGCGTCAGCCGGAGCACCCGATGCCGCGAGGGGTACGCCGAGGCCGGATACTGCTAGTCCCGCGGTCAGGGCGAGAGTTATCGGAAGTATTCTGCGTGCTCTGTTTCGCACTTTCTTTTTCCTTGCTGCTCGATGAGCCGTGCCTACCGGCTCTGTGTTCACGTTCGCGACTTCTTCGTCCGCTGATGTGATGCGCATTCCTCCTCTTCGGGCGGGACAGGCGCGAGGAAACCTGAAGACGCGAGGAGATTTCGAGCGAGATCAGCAGATCCTTGCTCTCATCTCCTGGATTCCACCGTTATGGTGAATCGTTTCAAATTTCGTGACGATGCCATTATCGCCGCTTCGGGATAGTGTGGGTAAACGATTTCCCGTTATCCTGGCACCTTACGTCGAACGCCGCAAGAGGCAATCGGGACTTCGGTGGAAAACGGTGTCGCGCCGGGCACGATTTCTTCAGAAAACGCTTTCCGTTACGCTGTCCTCATGACCTCCCGCTTCGTGATCGGCGAGACCGATTTCCTGCTCGACGGTGAACCGCACCGTATCGTCTCCGGTGCCATGCACTACCCGCGCGTGCATCCGGATCTGTGGCGCGACCGCATCCGCAAGGCCCGTCTGATGGGCCTGAACGCCATCGAGACCTACGTCGCCTGGAACGCGCACGAGCCGGTCAAGGGGCAGTGGCGCGAGGACGGAGACGTCGACCTCGGCCGCTTCCTCGACATCGTCGCGGAGGAGGGCATGCATGCGATCGTGCGCCCCGGGCCGTACGTCTGCGCCGAATGGCACAACGGCGGCCTGCCCACCTGGCTGACGGCCGACAAGAGCATGAGGCTGCGCAGCAGCGATCCGGCGTATCTGGCCGAGGTGACCGCCTACCTCGAGAAGGTCAACGCGATCATCGCGCCGCGCCAGATCGACCGCGGCGGCAGCGTGATCCTCGTGCAGATCGAGAACGAGTACGGTGCGTACGGCGCGGACAAGGACTATCTCGAGACGCTGATCCGCGTCACGCGCGCGGGCGGCATCACAGTGCCGCTCACCCAGGTCGACCAGCCGATCCCGCACATGCTCGAGAACGGCTCGCACCCCGAACTGCACAAGACCGGATCCTTCGGCGGCCGCATCGACGAGCGCCTGGCGACGCTGCGCGAGCACCAGCCGACCGGGCCGCTGATGTGCATGGAGTTCTGGTGCGGCTGGTTCGACCACTGGGGCGAGAAGCATCACACCACCGCCTTCGCCGACAGCGCGGCGGACCTGGACCGGCTGCTGGCGGCCGGAGCATCCGTGAACATCTACATGGTGCACGGCGGCACGAACTTCGGCCTGACCGCCGGCGCCAACGACTCCGGCCGCTACCTTCCGATGGTCACCAGCTACGACTACGACTCTCCGATCACCGAGTCCGGCGAGCTGACCGAGAAGTTCCACGCGTACCGCGAGGTGATCGCGAGGCACGCCCCGGTGCCCGATCTGCCGATCGCGGAGCCGTCCGACGCTCCGACGCCGCAGGTCGTGCTCGAGTCGGTCGCCGCCCCGCTCGAACTGGTCGCCACAGACCACGGCTCGTTCGCGACGCCTCCGACCATGGACGAGCTGGGCTCCGACGTGGTGCTGGCGGAGTACACCACGGATGCCGCGGGCGCCGGCGTGCTCGAGGCCGAGGTGCGCGACTATGCCTGGGTGCAGCGCGATGGGCTCGACATCGGGCGCCTGCAGCGCACGATCGGCGACCTGTCCCTCGCGATCGGGGGCGGTCGGGAGCTGCGGATACTGGTCGAGGAGACCGGCCGAGTCAACTACGACCAGAAGATCGGCGAGGCCAAGGGCCTGATCGGTGAGCCGCTGCTGAACGGCAGGGCGCTCGCCGGTCCCTGGCGGGTGCGCACCTTCGACGTCCCCGCACTCGGCAACGCGGTGTCGGATGCCGCCGACTCCGCCCCGGTCGCCGACGGCCGCGCAACCGGGCCTGTGGGCCTGCGTGGAGGCTTCGATCTGGACGAGTCAGCAGATCTGTTCCTCGACACCGCCGGCTGGGGCAAGGGCTACGCCTGGGTGAACGGATTCTTCCTGGGCCGTTACTGGCGACGCGGCCCGCAGCGCACTCTGTACGTGCCCGGGCCGGCTACCCGCGCCGGTCGCAATGAGGTCGTCATCGTCGAGCTCGAAGCGGTGACGGATGCCACGGCACGGTTCCTGCCGCGCCCCGATCTCGGGCACGAGGTGGAGTGATGACGGTGTACACCGCGGCGTTCGACTGGGCACGACGGCACGTGGCGGCCGAGCGGCTGCCCACTGCCGTGCTGGGCGTCGCGGATGCCACCGGTATCGTCGCGCTGGACGGCTTCGGCGCAGCGACGGATACCGTGTACCCGCAGTTCTCGATCACGAAGGCACTCGTCGGCATCACGGCCGCCCGCGCGGTGGAGCGCGGCCTCCTCACCCTCGAGACGCCGCTCACGACGGCACTGCCGGACTTCGGCGCCGCCCGCGACGACATCGTGCGACTGCGCCACCTGGTCAGCCACACGTCGGGCATCAGCGAGCCCGAGCTCGATACGGCCGTGCCGCTGCGCACCGAGCTGCTCACCCGGGGGCGCGACTTCCGAGCGGGCACCTCATCGCGGTACTCGACGCTGGCGTTCGAGGGCATCGCCGCACTCACCGAGCACGCGACCGGCGTCGCCTGGCACGAAGACGTCCGCGCGTGGGCGCACTCGCTCGGCGCCGATGGCCTCACCCTCGACCACGCCGGTTCGATCGAGGTGATCGACGCTGCTGCGGCCGGACTCGACATCGACCGCTTCCGCGCGAACCGGTCCCCAGGTGCGGGCCTGCTGGGTCGCGCCGAGGACCTGCTGCGCATCGGATCCGAACTGCTGCGCATCCACGCCGGCGAGAGCGACGGCATCCTCGCTCCCGCGACACTGCAGATGATGCTGCGTCCGCTCACCGGCGACATCCCCCGCCTGGATCCGTACCCCGCCGAGCGCGGCCAGGACTGGGGCTTCGCCTTCAACCTGCGCACCCGCGCTCCCGGCCTGATCGACCGCGACGCATACGGGCACGGCGGCTGGGCGGGCACGGAGTTCTGGGTGCACCCGAACGCCGGCCTGTGCTGGGTGCTGCAGACCAACCGTGCCGAGCGCGACGGCGTCGACATCGACGAGCTCGACAACGCCGTGGTGAGCGGGCGATGATCCACTCCGTCCGGCATCGCGGGTGGCCCGCCCCGGCATCCGCGAGCCCGCTGCCCGACCCCGCCGAGGCGGCGCTGGGCATCACCGTGACCGACCGCGCCGTGCTGCGCGACGGCGTTCCGGTGGTGCCGGTGTCGGGCGAGATCCACTTCAGCCGGCTGCCCCGCGAGCGCTGGGTCGAGAGGGTGCGCCAGATGCGCGCGAACGGCATCACCCTGGCATCCGCCTACGTGCTCTGGCTGCATCACTCCCCTGAACGCGGCGTCGCGCACTTCGACGGCAACCGCGACGTCGGCGCGTTCATCGACGAATGCGCCGCCGCAGGCCTGGAAGTCGTGCTGCGGATCGGCCCGTGGGCGCACGGCGAGGCCCGCAACGGCGGCTTCCCCGACTGGGTGCAGGCGGCCGACGTCGTGCACCGCAGCGACGATCCGCGCTACCTGGAGCTGGTCGCCGAGTGGTTCGGACAGCTCGCGACGAACCTCGACGGACGCGTGCGGCCGGGCGGCCCCGTGGTGGCGATCCAGCTCGAGAACGAGCTCTACGACCGACCGGAGCACCTGGTGAGCCTCAAGCATCTGGCGCGGGATGCCGGGATGTCGGCACCGCTGTGGACCGCGACCGCCTGGGGCGGAGCAGAGCTGCCGCCGGGTGAGGTCATGCCGCTGTTCGGCGGCTACGGCGACGGCTTCTGGGCCGATCCCGCCGACGACTGGGATCCGTCCTTCCGCGCGCACTACTTCCCCTCGCACACCTGGGACGACCCGGGCGTCGGCGCGGACGTGCGGGCGACGCAGGGATTCGACGCCGCGGACGCCACGGCGCCGGCATCCGATGCGCTCGGCGGGTTTCCGCCCGCGACCTGCGAGCTCGGCAGCGGGATGGCGACGGCCTACCACCGCCGCCCGGTGCTCACCGGGGCCGATGTGGCCGCGCTCGCCCAGATGAAGATCGGCAACGGCTCCGCCTGGCAGGGCTACTACATGTTCGTCGGCGGCCGGAACCCGGGCCCGCAGATGCAGGAGACGCAGGCCACCGGCTACCCCAACGACATGACCGAGTGGAGCTACGACTTCCACGCGCCGATCGGGCAGTCCGGTGACCTGCACGAGTCCGCCGCCCTGCTGCGGTCGCAGCATGCGTTCCTGGCGGCGTTCGGCGATCGGCTCGGTGGCATGACGTCGACCCTCCCCGATCTGCAGGCCACCGGACTGGACGACACCAGAACCCTGCGCTGGGCGCTGCGCTCGGACGGTTCGGAGGGCTTCTGCGTCATCACGCATCACCAGCCGCACCGCCCTCCTCACGAACCCGTGCAGGACGTGCCCCGAGTTCAGCTGCAGGTCGAGCTGGACGGCGAGACGCTGCTGTTGCCGAGCGCGCCCGTCGACATCCCGGCCGGTACGATTGCCCGCTGGCCGGTGGGTCTGCAGATCGGCGATGCACGACTGCGATGGGCCACGGCATCCGCTCTCACCGTGCTGACGGACGGAACCCTCGTGCTGACGTCCGATCCCGGCATCCCGGTCGAAGTCGCCGTCGGCGACCTCGACCCGATCATCGTGGATCCGGGTGCGCACGAGATCGACGGACTGCGCCTGCTGGTGCTCGCGGATGCCGGCGATGCCTGGGTGCTCGGCGATGAGCTGTGGCAGTGCGATGGCCGGCTGCTGTGGGACGGCACGAGCGTCGAGGCTCGGGATGCGACGTACCTGCGCCGGTTCGATGCGGCCTCGCGAACCTGGGTGCCGGTGCGCGTCACCGCTGCGGAGCCGTCGCGGCCCGTCGGCGTTCGGCAGCTCCGGACCGCCGGCGCGGTGCCGGCCGATCACGGCTTCGGGGGCGCGCGCCACAGCGCCCCCAGCGCCGAAGTGTTCGACGAGCTCGCCGCCGTCTTCGGCCTGGATGCTCCCCCGTGGGATGGGGACGCCGTGCTCGATATCGAGTGGGCGGGCGATGTCGCGCAACTGCGTGTGGACGGCAGCACGGTCGATGACCGCTTCTGGGACGGCACGCGCTGGTCGGTGTCGCTGCGCGACGTCGGGGCGGATGCCGGCAGCGCGATCACCCTGCACGTGCTGCCCCTCTCGGTGGCGAGCACCGTGCGGCTGCCCGAGGACACTGCGACGCGGCGCGCGGATGCCGCGCAGCGCAGGGAGCAGGCCGCGGCCGGCACGGTCACCGAGGTGACGTTGCGCACCCGCACCCGCATCGTGGCTCGCAGCACGCCTCTCCGAGCCCCTGAGCTCTTGACATAGCGAAACGAGCCGGATTATGTTTGCTGAAACGATTCAAGATTCTATTGCGTCACCATCGCGTCCCGCCGACGCCGACAACTCGCTGAGGAGCACACCATGACCCGCGTCGCCTTCGAGCTGCAGGTGCGCCCCGAGCTGCTCGACGAGTACCTCGCCCGCCACTCGCCGGTCTGGCCGGAGATGCTCGCCGAGATCGCGGCATCCGGTCGCCGCAACTACACGCTGTTCCTCGCCGACGGCGGGCGCCTGATCGGCTACTACGAGACCGACGACGATGCCGCCGCGCAGGCCTACCTCGCGGCATCCGAGGTCGCGGGTCGCTGGGAGGCCGAGATGGGCCGCTTCTTCGTCGGACTCGATGGCCGCCCCGACCAGGCGGCCGTGCCGCTCACCGAAGTCTTCAACCTCGAAACACAGCTGGCTGCAGCAGAAAGCACCGAACAATGAGCATCCTCACCCCTGAAATCCTGACCGAGCTCGAGAAGCAGTCCATCGAGCTGCCCTCGTGGGCGTTCGGAAACTCCGGCACCCGGTTCCGCGTGTTCGGTACACCTGGCACTCCCCGCGACCCCTTCGAGAAGATCTCCGACGCCGCGCAGGTGCACAAGCACACCGCCCTCGCACCGAGCGTGGCGCTGCACATCCCGTGGGACATGAGCGACTTCGGTGACCTGCGCAAGCACGCCGAAGACCTCGGCGTGCAGCTCGGGACGATCAACTCGAACACGTTCCAGGACGAGGACTACAAGTTCGGTGCGCTCACGCACGAGGACGCCGCCGTGCGCCGCAAGGCGATCGACCACCACCTCGAGTGCATCGAGGTCATGGATGCCACCGGCAGCCGCGACCTGAAGATCTGGCTGGCCGAGGGCTCGAACTACCCCGGTCAGGCCGACATGCGCGCCCGCCAGGACCGGCTGCACGACTCGCTGTCGACCATCTACGCGGCGCTCGGCGACGACCAGCGCCTGGTGCTGGAGTACAAGTTCTTCGAGCCGTCGTTCTACCACACCGACGTCCCGGACTGGGGCACCTCGTACGCTCAGGTGGCCGCGCTGGGCGAGAAGGCGATGGTCTGCCTGGACACCGGTCACCACGCCCCCGGCACCAACATCGAGTTCATCGTCATGCAGCTGCTGCGCCTGGGCAAGCTCGGCTCCTTCGACTTCAACTCGCGCTTCTACGCCGACGACGACCTGATCGTGGGTGCCGCCGACCCGTTCCAGCTGTTCCGCATCCTCTTCGAGGTGGTCCGCGGCGGCGGCCTGAACAACCCCGACGTCGCCTTCATGCTCGACCAGTGCCACAACATCGAGGACAAGATCCCCGGCCAGATCCGCTCGGTCCTCAACGTGCAGGAGATGACCGCCCGTGCACTGCTCGTGGATCGCGACGCGCTGGCGAAGGCGCAGTCCGCCAACGACGTGCTGGCCGCGAACGCGGTCTTCATGGACGCGTTCTACACCGACGTGCGCCCTGCCCTGGCCGAGTGGCGCGAGTCGCGCGAGCTCCCCGCCGATCCGATGGCCGCATTCGCGGCATCCGGCTACCTGTCGCAGATCGCCGCCGATCGCGTCGGCGGCACCCAGGCCGGCTGGGGCGCCTGACCCCCGCCGTCTCAAGACCGTCTGTGGGGCGCAAACGTCGGCTTCCGCACGGCTGAAGCGGACGTTTGCGCCCCACAGACGGGTTCTACCGAAGGAATGACATGGATGAGGATGGGCTGGCGGCACCCGACGCGCCCCGCCGGATCGACTTCCTGCCCTGGGAGTACGACCCGACTTCGGTCGAGGGCGCGGCGCAGCGCGACCGTCAGCGCGAGCTGACCGGCGCGTCCATCGGCGACGGGGTGATGATCGCCTCGTCCGCGGCCGTCTTCTGCGACAGCCTGAGCATCGGCGACCGCAGTTACGTCGCCGCCCTCGCCTACCTGACCGGCGACCTGACGATCGGTGCCGACTGCTCCGTGAACCCGTTCGCGGTCGTGCGCGGAGACGTGAGGATGGGCGACGGCGTGCGGATCGGCGCGCACACCTCGATCCTCGGCTTCAACCACCGGATGTCGATCGACTCCCCCGTGTTCACGCAGGGCACCTGGAGCAAGGGCATCACGATCGGCGACGACGTCTGGATCGGCTCAGGCGTCACGATCCTCGACGGGCTGAGCATCGGCGACCATGTCGTCATCGGCGCCGGATCGGTCGTCACGAAGGACGTACCCGGCTGGGCCGTCGTCGCGGGAAACCCCGCCCGCTTCATCCGCGATCGACGTGCGGACGCCTCCGGCGATGCCGGCCTGCGCACAGCACTGAGCGCCTTCGGCGACACCGCCCGCGCCCAGGCGCCGGCGGTGCTGGCCCGATGCCTCGAGAAGGGCGGGTTCGTCGATCGCCCCTCGGACCTCGTCGAAACGGATGCCGGGGCCGTGCGCCCCTGGTGCGATGCGATCGAGATCGCCGATCTCCTGCTCGGCGGCCCGCCACCCGGGTTCGAGACGACCGACCTGCTGCAGCGTCTGACCGCGCTGCAGGACCCCGCGACCGGCCTGTTCTCCCCCGACGGGCGCCCGACGAATGCCGCGAGCCCGGACTACCACGTGCTCTGCGTCGGCTACGCGATCCGCCTGCTGGGCGGCGCGCTGCCGCATCCGATCAGCGCCGTGCACTCCCTGACCGGCAGAGCCGTGACCTCGGCGCTCGCGCAGCGCGAGTGGCGGGACGGCGCGTGGGGCGACGGCGACGCGGTCGACATCCTCGCGACAGCCTGCGCGCTCACCGTCGCCGATCACGGCGACGCCCTCTCCGACGGCGGCCGCGGACCGTACTTCGAGATGCTCGGCTGGCTCACCGCCCATGCGGACCCGGCCACCGGCATGTGGGGATCCGTCGACTCCGGCGAGCTGCGCCTGCAGGCGGTGAACGGCTTCTACCGGCTGACCCGCGGCGCGTACGCGCAGTTCGGCGTGCCGCTACCGCATCCCGAGGCGACGATCGACACCGTGCTCGCGCACGCCGCCGATCCGCTGCTCGAGACACCGGAGGGTCTGACGGCCTGCAACATCCTCGACATCATCCATCCGCTGTGGCTCGCTGCGAAGCAGACCGGACATCGGCGCGCCGAGGGCGAGGCATGGGCGCGCGGTCAGCTCGCCGCGGCGCTGGAGCGCTGGGTCGACGACGCGGGCTTCGCGTTCGCCCCGCTCAGCGATGGCCCCGACGGCGTGCCCGGCCTGCAGGGCACCGAGATGTGGTGCGCGATCATCTGGCTGCTCGCCGACCATCTGCGGCTCTCGGATGCTCTGTGCTACCGCCCGCGCGGCGTGCACCGTCCCGAGCCGCTGATCACGCCCGACCGCCTCGGCTGAGAACGCCGGGCATCACCAGCGCGGGTGAACGGCGGCGCGCAGGCGGCGATCGTAGATCTCGCGCACGGATGCCGTGAACTCCGCCCCGAGATCCGGGATCGAACCCGCGGCGGCGTTCGCCTTCGCCTGCGCGACGCTGCGAGCCCCGGGGATCACCGCCGAGACGCCGGGAAGCTGCGACACCCAGGCCAGCGCGGCCGCAGCCGGCGCGAGACCCGCCTTCTCGGCGAGCGCGGCGAACTCCCGGGCGGCCTCGACTCCTTCGTCGTAGTCGACGCCCGAGAAGGTCTCGCCCTGATCGAACGCCTCGCCGTGACGGTTGTAGGTGCGGTGGTCGTTCGCGGCGAACACGGTGTCGTGCGTGTATCGACCGGAGAGCAGGCCACTCGCGAGCGGCACGCGGGCGATGATGCCGACGCCGGCCTCGCGGGCGGCCGGGAGCACGCGGTCGAGCGGCTTGAGGCGGAAGGCGTTGAGGATGATCTGCACGGTCGCGACGCCCGGGCGCGCGATCGCGGCCAACGCCTCGTCGACCGTCTCCACGCTCACGCCGTAGTTCGCGATCGCCCCGTCGTCGACGAGCGCGTCCAGGGCGTCGAACACGGCGTCGTCGGAGTACACCGCGGTCGGCGGGCAGTGCAGCTGCACGAGGTCGAGCGTATCCACACCGAGGTTGCGCCGGCTGCGATCGGTCCACGCGCGGAAGTTCTCCAGCACGTAGTTCGCCGGGATCTGATCCACGCGGCGCCCCATCTTGGTGGCGACGGTGAGCTCGGCATCCGGATTCTCGCTCCGCCAGGCGCCGATCAGCGACTCGCTGCGTCCGTCGCCGTAGACGTCGGCGGTGTCGAAGAACGTGACGCCCGCGGCCGCACTCGCGTCCAGGACGGCGCGCGCATCGGCTTCGCTGACATCACCCCAGTCGGCACCGAGCTGCCAGGTTCCGAGGCCGATGAGAGACACGTCGCGGCCGGTGCGGCCCAGGGTGCGATGCTGCATGGCACCAGCCTATGGGGGCCGGAACACCGCGTGCTCCGGCCCCGACGGCGCCTCACGCCGCCTGAAGGACCTCGAGGAACGCCTTCATCCAGGTTCCGTTGTCGGGCCACGCCCGCGCGGTGACGAGGTTGCCGTCGACCACGGCCCCGCCGTTCTCGAAGACGCCGCCGGCGGTGGTGACATCCACTGCGAGCTCCGGATACGCCGACGAGGTGCGCCCTGCGAGCACACCGGATGCCGCCAGAAGCAGCGGTCCGTGGCAGGTCGCCGCCACCGGAGCGTTCTTGTCGAAGAAGTGCTTCACGATGCGCTGCGCGTCGGCGTTGTTGCGCAGGTACTCCGGTGCGCGCCCGCCCGGGACGACGGCCGCGACATAGTCGTCGGGGTCGACGTCGGCGAGAGCGACGTCGGCGTCGCAGGTGTGCCCGGGCTTCTCGGTGTAGGTGTCGAATCCGTCGACGAAGTCGTGCACGACGAACTGCAGCTTCCGCTTCTCGGGCGCACCGATGTGCACCTCGTATCCGGCCTCCTGCAGCCGGTGGTACGGGTAGTACACCTCGAGCGTCTCGGCGGCGTCGCCGGTGATGATCAGAATCTTCTCAGCCATGATGGCTCCTCTCGTCCGAGCCCAGCATCCGCGGGATCGGCCACCGTCGCCAGCATCGTTCTCACCCTGTGCGAATCCGTCAGAAACCGCCATCCCCGTCCGGCACGGACGTGCCTACCATGAAGCATGACCATCGTCGGTGCAGAGGATGCGGGGCTGATCCGCTCCGCCGATCGCGCACTGCAGCTGCTGGATGCCGTGGGAGCATCGCCCGACGGGCTGACGGCCGGTGAGCTCGCCCGACGGCTCGCACTGTCGACGGCGACGGTCTACCGGCTGCTGGGCACGCTCGCCGAGCGCGACTATCTCGTGCGAACCGAGAGCGCCCGGTACATCCTGGGCCGCGCCGTGGATGATCTGGGCAGAGCCGTGCGCGCGCAGCTGGTCGCGACGTCGGAGATCCGCGGCATCCTCGCCGGAATGCATGAGACCGCCCACGCGCCGGCCTATCTGACCGTCTTCCGCGGCGACGACATCGCCGTGGCGCATGTGGCCGATTCCGCACAGCATCCGCGCATCGGACAGCTGCACGTCGGCTTCACCGAAGCGGCGCACGTGACGGCGTTCGGCAAGATCATGCTCGCCGAACGCGACGAAGCCGCGCTGCGGCGCTATCTCGAACGCCACGGCGTGGCACGCGTCGGGCCCCGCTCCGTCACCAGTGAGGCCGGATTGCGCGCGCAGCTCGACGAGGTGCGCGCGCAGCAGGTGGCCATCGAGGTCGACGAGTACATGCCGCACCTGGCATGCATCGCCGCACCGGTGCGATCACGGTCGGGTCGCACCATCGGCGCGGTGTCGCTGTCGACGGGTACGGACGACTTCACATCCCGAGCGCACGAGTTGGAGAAGATCGTGCGCCGGGGCGCCTGGCACGTCTCCAGCAGCATGCCCCTGTGACCTGGCGCCGGAACGACCGTCGTCGGATGCCGCGACGCCCCGCCGCTGTCAGTCGCGGGTGCTGCGCAGCAGCCAGACGAAGTAGGGCGCGCCCACGAGCGCGATCATGAGGCCGGCGGGCAGCTGCGACGGCGCGATGAGCGTGCGGCCTAATGTGTCGGCCACGAGCACGAGCAGGCCGCCGACGAGCATCGCCACCGGGATGATGCGCGCATGTCGGGCGCCTACGAGACTGCGCGTCAGATGCGGTGCGACCAGGCCGACGAAACCCACCGTCCCCACCGCGACGACGGCAACCGCAGCCAGCACCGCGGCGAATGCGAGCAGCCCCAGTCGTGCCCGCTGCGGCCGCAGGCCGAGGATGCGCGGGGTGTCCTCGTCGACCGCCAGAAGATCGAGGTGACGGTGCAGTCCGAGCAGCAGCGGCAGCGCGATGACGAGCACCACGGCCACCGGCAGCACATCGGGCAGGGATCGCCCGTAGGTGGTACCGGACAGCCAGGTGAGGATGCGCGGCGTCTTCCACGGATCGGATCGCAGCAGCAGGAAGGCGGTGACAGCGCTCAGCGCGTATCCGCAGCCGATGCCGACGAGGACGAACCGATCCGGCAGCAGCCCGCCGCGCAGCGCCAGCAGCGTGATGACGCCGAAGGTCGCCAGCCCCGCCAAAATCGCCATCGCGACGATCGCCGCCCGGCCGCCGCCGGCGAATCCGGTCGTCACGACGATCACGGCTCCGAGCCCCGCGCCGGCGGTGATGCCGAGCAGCCCGGGCTCGGCGAGCGGGTTGCGCACGGAGCCCTGCACGATCACCCCGGCGAGCGCGAGCGCGGCCCCGGCGAGAACAGCCGCCGACACGCGAGCAGCCCGCTCGTCGAGAGCACGGGCGACGAGACGCGGCGCCTCCTGCTGCATCCAGAGCACGACGTCTCCCAGCTGCAGCCACAGGCTCCCCGCCAGCATCGCGACCACGACGGTGGCGATGACCAGTGCGGCGACGACCCCCGCGACGATGACCGCGCGTCGTGGTGTTCGCAGTGCAGAATGCGCATGCGTCATCGATCGCGTCGCCGCGGCATCCCGCATTCGCAGGGCGAGGGTCACGATCACGACCCCGCCGAGCAGGGCGGTCGGGATGCCGGTGGGGATGGCCGCCGCGCCTTCGGGACCGAGGATCGCGCGCAGCACGGCATCCGCCAACAGGATCAGCAGCGCGCCGACGAGACCGGAGGCCAGGGTCAGGAAGATGTGCCGCCGGAGCACTCGGATGCGATGGGCGGCGAGCCGCACGAGCACCGGGGCTCCGAGGCCGACGAAGGCGATCGGTCCGGCGAGGGTGACGGAGGTGCTCGTCAGCAGCACCGCACACAGCACCGCGAGCGCCCGGGTTGCGCGCACCGGGACGCCCAGCGACATGGCCGTGTCCTCGCCGAGACCGAGCACGTCCAGTCGCCGCGAGAGCAGCAGCGCCACCAGCAGCACTGCCACGATCATCGGCGCGGCGCGCACGGAGGCGTTCACGTTCAGCTGAGTCAGTGAGCCGCTCCCCCAGGCGAACAGCCCCGTGGTGTTCTCCTCGAAGAGGATGAGCAGCATCGCGGTGGCGGCGTCCAACGCCATGGCGATCGCGGATCCTGCGAGGATGAGCCGCGTGGTCGTGGTTCCGGCCGCCCGCCCGGTCAGCCCGAGCACGATGGCCGCGGCGGCGAGCCCGCCCGCGAACGCGACGCCACTGGATGCCCACAGCGGCACCGAGATCCCGAAGGCCGCCACCGCGGTCAGAGCGAAGTACGCGCCGGCGGTGACCGCCAGGGTGTCCGGTGATGCGAGAGCGTTCCGCGTGATCGACTGCAGCAGCGCACCTGCGACGCCCAACGCGAAGCCCACCGCGATCCCGGCGCACAGCCGGGGTAGGCGCGACCCGAGGAAGATGTCGTTCACCGAGACGCCGCCGACGGCGATCTCCTCACCGAACAGGGCACGCAGCAGGTCGGCCCCGCCGGCACCGGACGTTCCCTGCGTGAGATGCCACAGACCGACGGCGCCGACGCTCAGTATGAGCAGTACGAGCAGGCCGACCCCGCCGAGGACGGAGCCTCGGCGGGAATCGGCCTGCCGGTGAGGTGCTGTCGCCGTCACTTCCCGGTGATGACGTGCACGAACGCGTCGATGGCCTGCTCACCCGATCGCGGCCCGCCGGCTCCCCACACCCCCGGGGGGAACTCGAACGCGCGCCCGTCCTGGACAGCGGGCAGCGAGGTCCAGATGGAGTTCTTCTCCAGTTCGGTGACGTAGCTGTCCGCGGTGCCGTCGTTGGCGTAGACGAGGTTCGCCTCGCCGACCGCGACAAGTCCTTCGATGTCGGTCTGAGCAAGACCGTAGGCCGGGTCGACTCCGCCACTGCCGTACGAGTCGTTGATCTCATCGGTCCACGCGCCGTTCAGTCCCAGCTCCTCACCCAGCTCCGTGAACAGTGCGCCCTCACCATAAGGGCGGATGACGACGTTGCCGCTCTCGATCCAGCCGTCGAAGAAGACGAAGTCGGTGTTCTCGAGATCAGCATCGCGGACCTGCGCCTTGGCGTCGGCGAGATGCTCGTCGAAATCGGCCAGGACCCGATCTGCGCGCTCGGTGCGGCCGGTGGCCTCCCCGATCATCCCGAAGACCTTCTTCATGTTCGCGATCTGGCCCTTGCCGTCCGCACCGATCGTCGCGAGCACCGGCACATCCTGCGCCTCGAGCTTCTGCAGCAGTTCATCATCGGTGCTGTACGCCTCGATGATGATCAGATCCGGGTCGGCTCCGTACACGGCATCCAGATCGGGCTCTCCGCGCTCGCCGACGTTCACGACGCCTGCGGGCAGGGTCTCAGCGCTGACGTAGGTCGCGTACCCGTCGATCGATGCGGCGCCGACCGGCGTGACGCACAGCGAGAGCAGGTCCTCGGTCTGCTGCCACTCCAGCACGACGACCCGCTCGGCGGGCTTGTCGAGTTCGACGGTGCGGCCGAGGCTGTCGGTGAGGGACACCGGGCCGCTCGACGTGGTCGTCGTGTCGGCCGCACAGCTCTCCGACGCAGAGGCCGAGGGCGTGTCGTCACCGGTCGCGCCGACATCGGTGGTGCCGCAAGCCGTCAGAGCGAGAGCTGTGGCGGCGACCGCTGCCAGGGCGACGATTCTCAATCCGCGATTCATGTGCTGTCCTTCCAGGGACGGTGGTTCGGGTGTGGTCAGGAACGAGGGGTGGTACCGCCGGCGGCGGCGGCCCGGGAGATCGGGTCGATCCGAAGGCGGTCGGCGACCACGTCGACGGTGACGTCGACGGCCACCTCGTAGGCGACCTGGATGTTCTCCGCGGTGAGCACGTCGCGCGGGGGTCCGGATGCCAAGATGCCTCCGGACTTCATCAGCAGCAGCTCGTCAGCGACGCGTGCAGCATGGTGAAGGTCGTGCAGCACGACGCCGACGGCGACGCCGTGGACGTCGGCCAGGTCGCGGATGAGATCGAGAGTCTCCACCTGGAAGCGCAGGTCGAGGTGGTTCGTCGGCTCATCGAGCAGCACGACACCGGTCTCCTGCGCCAGACAGGCCGCCAGCCAGACGCGTTGCAGTTCACCGCCGGAGAGTTCGCCGGCGGCGCGTTCGGCCATGGATCGGATGCCCGTGGCCTCCATCGACCGCTCGACGACGTCGCGATCGCGTGCACTCAGCCCGGCGAACCGGCGACGATGCGGGTGGCGCCCGAACGCCACGACCTCGCGAACGCTCAGCCCCTGAGGAGCGGACCGAGACTGGGCGAAGAGCGTGACCTCCTGAGCGAACTCGCGCGCGCTGAGCGTGCTGGCCGGACGCGCCGCGTCGCCGAGGGTGACCGCTCCGGAGCGCACGCCGTGCAGGCGAGCCAGACCTCTCAGCAGCGTCGACTTGCCGGATCCGTTGGGCCCGACCAGCGCGGTGACCCGCCCCGGGCGGAGCCCGACCGACACCCCGTCCACGACGATTCGACGTCCGAATCCCAGCACCAGATCCTCGCCGGCGAGTCGCGAGCGCACGGGCTCGGTCACGGCGCGCGCGAGGACCATGACGATCTCCTGTCGACCGGAGGAAGTGGGGAAGCACGAGGCACTTAGGGTTACCTTGCCTAACCCAGGCTAGGCAACGGCGTCATCGTCCGCAATCGATGCTGATGACACGCCTATACGGCGTTTCAGCCACGTCGACGCGTGTTCGCGTATGCTCCCGGCGTCATACCCATGACTCTTTTGAAGGAGGCGATGAAGGTGCTCGACTGCGCATAGCCCAGCTGCTCCGACACCTCCTGCACTTCCAGCCCCTCGGAGATGAGAGTGAGCGAGAGGTGCACGCGCAGCACCTGACGCCACTGAAGGAACGAGAGCCCGGTCTGGGCGCGGAACAGCCGCGCGATGGTGCGCTCGCTCACTCCGACGACTTCCGCCCACTCGCCGAGAGTTCGGGCATCCGTCGGGTCCTCGAGCAGTGCCGCCACGATGGGAGTGATGTGCTCGGCGCGCGGTATCTGCAGGGTGTACTGATGCTCGGCCGAGGCGAGAAGGTCGAAGACCACGCCCTCTGCGCGCAGACGCGCGGCTTCTGCGAGATCGTCCCGCTCGAGGTGCGTGAGCAGCGCGGCGAGCACCGGCGTGATCTCGACGACCGTCGACTCGGTGAACGCCACGGGCGTGCGCGTCGGTTCGAAGTAGGCGTCGCACAGCGCGGTACGGGCGGTCATGCGACCGGAGTGGACGGTGCGGGCGGGAAGCCACAGTCCGTATCCGTCCGGGACCGTGACGACGCGATCATCCAGCCAGGTCGTCATGGTTCCGCCCTGCACCCAGACCAGCTCGTGCAGTGCGTGCGCGTGCGGTTCGAATTCGAATGGCACCTCGACGAAGACGCTCTCCGCCATGATCGCGAAGGGCTCGGGGATCCTGTCCGGGGAGTCGACCTCGCTCAGCACGATCGTGCTCGGTTCGCGCCGCCAGGAACCGCGAGCAGGCGTGAGAGCGGACGGCGTCATCCGTCAATCTTAGGAAGCACGGAGCCGGATGGCGGCAGACTGGTCGAGTGACCTCTGCGCAGCGCGTCCTCGACCTGATCGTGCACCACGTGGCGGATTCCGGATTCGGGGCGCATGGTCTGCACGTGCGCGTCGGCGACGATGTCGCCCAGCATCGTTGGAAGCCGGACACCCGTGAGGACATCCACTCCGCGGCGAAGGGCGTGTGCGTCCTCGCCGCCGGCATCGCCGCGGACGAGGGTCTGATCTCGCTGGACGACCCGGTTCTCGACCTTCTTCCCTGCATCCGCCCCGGCGCGGGAGTCGAGCACGTGACGCTGCGGCACCTGCTGTCGATGTCGAGCGGGGTGGATCTGCCCTGGTCGGAGACGATGATGACGGACTGGCCGGATCTCGCCGCCGAGTTCCTCGCGCGCCCCTCGCGCGGTCGCCTGTTCCAGTACTCGAACGCGAGCACCTACACCGCCATGGCGGCGATCGCCACGCGGGTCGGCGATGTGCACGACTATCTGGTTCCCCGTCTGTTCGAGCCGTTGGGCATCCAGGACACCAGCTGGGACCGCTGTCCGAACGGCAGGATCATCGCCGGTGAGGGGCTCGCGCTGCGCACCGAGGAGCTGTCGCGCATCGGGCGGTTGATCCGCGATCGTGGGCTCTGGAACGACCGACCGCTGGTGTCGGCGCAGTGGATCGACGCCATGCACTCCGACTGGGTGGTCGCCGGCGAGAATCCCGGCTATGCACGGTACGCGCTCAGCGGATGGGACGGCCCGGGTTCGGGATGGCGACTGCACGGCGCATACGGGCAGATGCTCATCTTCGTCGACGACGCGGTGGTGACTGTCACCGCATCCGATCACTTCGGGGCAGATGCGTTCGCCGCCTTCGTCGTGCGCGTGCTCGAGACTCGGTGAGATCAGCGCCGCGGATGCGGGATGTCATCACCCCTGTCGCTCGCGGTCTTGCGCTCAGCATCCGCATCTCCTATTCTTGAAACGATTCACACGTTCGATCGACGGAGCTCCCATGACCAACCCCACCGCCGCTGCTCTCCTCGCGCGCTCGAACCGCCTCGGCGCAGACGCGAAGAACACCAACTACGCCGGCGGCAACACCTCCGCCAAGGGCACCGAGACCGACCCGGTCACCGGGCAGCCCGTCGAGCTGCTGTGGGTCAAGGGATCCGGCGGTGACCTGGGCACGCTGACCGAGCAGGGCCTGGCCGTGCTGCGGCTGGATCGCATGCGCGCGCTCGTGAACGTCTACCCGGGCGTGGACCGCGAGGACGAGATGGTCGCGGCCTTCGACTACTGCCTGCACGGCAAGGGCGGCGCGGCCCCCTCGATCGACACGGCGATGCACGGTCTCGTCGATGCCGCGCACGTCGATCACCTGCACCCCGACTCCGGCATCGCGATCGCGACGGCCGCTGACGGCCCCGACCTGACCGCGAAGATCTTCGGCGACAAGGTCGTGTGGGTGCCGTGGCGGCGCCCCGGATTCCAGTTGGGACTGGACATCGCCGAGATCAAGGCGCAGCACCCGGATGCCATCGGCTGCATCCTCGGCGGACACGGCATCACCGCGTGGGGCGAGACGAGCGAGGAGTCCGAGGCGAACTCGCTGTGGATCATCGACACCGCTGCGGCCTACATCGCCGAGCACGGCAAGGCCGATCCGTTCGGCGGCGTCCGCGCGGGCTTCGAGGCCCTGCCCGAGGCCGAGCGCCGTACCCGTGCCGCCGCCCTCGCCGCGACCATCCGCGGCATCGCCTCGCACGACAAGCCGATGGTGGGGCATTTCACCGACGCCGACGTGGTGACCGATTTCCTGGCATCCGAGAAGGCGCCGGAGCTGGCGGCCCTCGGCACCAGCTGCCCCGACCACTTCCTGCGCACCAAGGTCAAACCGCTGATCCTCGATCTGCCGGCCACGGCATCCGTCGACGAGCAGATCGCCCGCCTGCACGAGCTGCACGCCGAGTACCGCACCGACTACCAGGCGTACTACGACGCGCACGCGGATGCATCGTCTCCGGCCATCCGCGGCGCCGACCCGCTGATCGTGCTGATCCCGGGCGTGGGCATGTTCTCCTACGGTGCGAACAAGCAGACCGCGCGCGTCGCCGGCGAGTTCTACATCAACGCGATCAACGTGATGCGCGGCGCCGAGGCGCTCTCGGCCTACTCCCCCATCTCGGATGCCGAGAAGTTCCGCATCGAGTACTGGGCGCTGGAGGAGGCCAAGCTGCAGCGGATGCCGAAGCCGAAATCTCACCAGGGCCGCATCGCGTTCGTCACGGGCGCGGCATCCGGCATCGGCAAGGCCATCGCCACCCGCCTGGCGGCCGAGGGCGCCTGCGTCGTGGTCGCCGACCTCGATCTGGAGAAGGCGCAGGCCGCCGCCGCCGAGCTCGGGAGCACGGATGTCGCGATCGGAGTCGCCGCGAACGTGGCGGACGCGGATGCCGTGCAGGCCGCGCTCGACGCGGCGGTGCTGGCGTTCGGCGGTGTGGACCTGATCGTCAACAACGCCGGGCTGTCGCTGTCGAGGCCGCTGCTGGAGACCACCGAGAAGGACTGGGACCTGCAGCACGACGTGATGGCGAAGGGCTCCTTCCTCGTATCGAAGGCCGCAGCCCGCGTGCTGATCGAGCAGAAGCTCGGCGGCGACATCATCTACATCTCCTCGAAGAACTCCGTCTTCGCCGGCCCGAACAACATCGCCTACTCCGCGACCAAGGCCGACCAGACCCACCAGGTGCGCCTGCTGGCCGTGGAGCTGGGCGAGCACGGCATCCGCGTCAACGGCATCAACCCCGACGGCGTCGTGCGCGGCTCGGGGATCTTCGCCTCCGGCTGGGGCGCCAACCGCGCCGCGACCTACGGGGTGGCCGAGGAGGACCTGGGTCAGTTCTACGCCAACCGCACGATCCTCAAGCGCGAGGTCGTGCCCGAGAACGTCGCCGACGCGGTCTACGTGCTGACCGGCCCGGAGCTGACCCGCACCACGGGCCTGCACATCCCCGTCGACTCCGGCGTCGCCGCCGCCTTCCTCCGATGACTGTCCCCTCCTCCCTCCGTCGAGAGCACGGGACCTCGCCGAGTGCACGGGTCGTTCACGCGAACAGGCCGTGCGCTCGGCAGCATCCGGTGCCCTCGACGGGCGGATGCCGAGCATGAGCGCGCGCGCCTTCGCCGCCGTCGACCTGGGTGCGACCAGCGGGCGGGTCATGATCGGCCGGGTCGGCGAGGCGGGCGTCGAGCTCGAACTCGTCACGCGCTTCCCCAACGGGCCCGTCGGGCATGCGGACGGGCTGCACTGGGACTTCGACGCCATGTACGAGAACGTCGTGGCCGGACTCTCCGAGGCCGTGCGCCGCGAACCGGGGATCGAGAGCATCGGCATCGACTCGTGGGCCGTCGACTACGGCCTGCTGCGCGAGGGGATGCTGCTCGCACAGCCCTTCCACTACCGTGATGACCGCAGCGCGCGAGGCGTCGACGAGGTGCACGCGATCGTCCCGTTCGCCGAGCTATACGCCCGCAACGGACTGCAGTTCCTGCCGTTCAACACGCTCTACCAGTACCGGGTCGACGAACGGCTGGCAGAGGCGGATGCCGCGCTGCTCATCCCCGATCTGATCGCGTTCCTGCTCACCGGGCAGCAGGTCGCCGAACGCACGAACGCGTCGACGACCGGGCTGCTCGACGTGCACACCTCCCAGTGGGACGCCGAACTGACGGCCCGCGTGGATCTGCCCGCGACGGTGCTGCCCGAACTCGTGGATCCCGGCACCGTCATCGGCACGCTGCGGCCCGAGCTGGTCGAGCGCATCGGCGCAGAGCTGCCCGTGATCGCTGTGGGCTCCCACGACACCGCATCCGCAGTCGTGGCCGCACCGCTGTCCTCACCGAACGCCGCGTACATCTCGTGCGGCACGTGGGGCCTGGTCGGATTGGAGCTGCCCGAGCCGGTGGTGACGGATGCCGCGCGCGCCGCGAACTTCACCAACGAGCTCGGCGTCGACGGCCGCATCCGCTTCCTGCACAACGTCACGGGGCTCTGGCTTCTCAGCGAGACCGTGCGCGCCTGGGAGTCCGAGGACGGTCAGGCGATCGATCTGCCCGAGCTGCTCTCCGCCGCGTCCGCCGCGTCCGCTGTGTCCGGCGACGTGCCCCTGTTCGACGCGAACGACCCGTCGCTGACCGCTCCCGGCGACATGCCCGCCCGCATCGCGGCACTGCTCGGCGATGCCGCCCCGACCACGCGGCCCGCCTTCGCGCGCAGCATCATCGAGTCGATCGCCACGTCGTTCGCGGATGCCGTGCGCACGGCATCCGCCCTGTCCGGTCGGGACATCGACAGCATCCACCTCGTCGGCGGCGGGTCCCTGAACCGGCTCCTCTGCCAGGCCACCGCCGACCGCACCGGGCTGCCGGTGCTCGCCGGCCCCGTCGAGGCGACAGCCCTCGGCAACGTGCTCGTGCAGGCGCGAGCCGCAGATGCCGCCCCGGCCACGCTGGAACAGCTGCGCGCGCTCGTCGCCGCGAGTCACGCCCCGGTTCTCAGTACTCCGCGAGAAGACCCTCCACCGCAGAGGTGACGGCAGCGGTGAAGCCGGCGTCCGCGGCCGCATCAGCGGGAACGAGATCCGGCAGCGCGTACACCGCAGAGACCAGCCCGGCGGCATCCGCGGCCTCGACGGTTCCGCGACCGGTTGCCGCCGCGAGTTCGTCGGCGCGCGGGTCGTCGAGTGCCAGCGGCTCCCCGTCGAACGTGCGCCCGGTGGCGACGAACACGATCCATGCGGCGAAGACGTCAGCGGCGCGCAATGGCACAACGCCCCGAGCGAGATTGTCGCTCACGGTGCCGAACAGCCGGATGGGCAGCTTCTTCGATCCGTCCATGGCGACCTGGATCGTCGTGTGCCCGGTGCCCGGGTTGGCGAAACGTTCCAGCAGCGACTCGGCGTACTCGGCGAGGTCGAACCCGTCGGGTGCGTCAAGGGTGGGGATGACCTCGTCGAAGAGGAAGCCGCGGGCCCTCGCCGCGAGGCGCTCATCGGTGACAGCGTCCGCCACCGTCCTCAACCCGCGCAGCGCACCCTCGTAGGCGAGCAGCGAGTGCGTTCCGTTCAGCATCCGCAGCTTCGCCTGCTCGAAGGGCGCCACGTCGTCGGTGAGGATCGCGCCGGCCTTCTCCCACTTCGGCCGCGGGCCGGCGAACCTGTCCTCGATCACCCACTGCCGGAAGGGCTCCGCGACCACCAGGCCTTCATCGCGCAGGCCGAGCAGCTGCTCGGCCTCGGCACGGTCGGTCTCGGTGGCGGCAGGGACGATCCGATCGACCATCGTGCAGGGGAAGGTCGTGTGCTCGACCACCCAGGCGCGCACGGTGGCGAGCGCCTCGCCTCCGGCGGCGATGGCCGCGTCGAGCACCGCGAGCACGAGCGCTTCGACGAAGCGGCCGTTGTCGATGATGTTGTCGCAGCACACGACGGTGAGCGGACGGGACGTCGTCGCATGTGCACGCGCGGCGAGGCCGCGCACGAGCAGGCCGATCGGGCTGCGGGCGGGCGATACGGCATCCGCTCCCCGACTCTCGGCGACGAGTGCGGCGATGTCGGCCTGCAGGTCGGCATCGCCGAGGTCGGGAGCACCGTCGGCGCCGGCGCGGTAGCCCTTCTCGGTGACGGTCAGCGTGACGATGTGCGTGGCGGGTGCGGCCAGCGCGCGGATGACGCGTGCGGTGTCCTCGCCGGGGAAGGCGACGTCGACCACGGCGCCGATGAGCCTCAGCTCGGTGGCGTGGGTCCCCTTCTGGAGCACGCCGTACAGCCCGTCCTGCGGGACGAGCTGGTCGGCCACGCTGCGGCTGCGCTGGGTCACGCCGAGGATTCCCCAGCGGGTCTCGCCGGTCGCGGCTGCGGCCAGCTCGGTGAACACTGCCTGGTGGGCGCGGTGGAACGCGCCGATCCCCAGATGGACGATCCCGATCTGCTCCTGCCGCACCGTCGGGCCGAACCGGCGGATGAGCCCGCCGTCGAGTGCGGCGGTGCGGAGGCGGGGTGTGGTCATGAAGGCTCCTTGGAGTCGGGGAGCGCGTCCGGCGGCCCGCCGGGGCGGCCGCCGGACGCGTGGTCAGTCGTCGTTCGCGTCTTTGACGCGGGCGACGAGCTGAGTCGGGTTCACGAACCGCAGGGCGATGACTAGGATGATCATCATCGTCAGGGTGTACAGCACGCCCATCGACGAGACGAGCTGTCGGGCCTCGCCGCCGCCCGACGCGGTCATCGCCCGGTAGATGGCGACCACGAGCGTGTCCGAGCCGGGACCCGAGACCAGGAACGTGAGCTCGAACAGTCCCACGGTGCGCACGAGCACGAGCACGGCGGATGCGAGGATGCCCGGCACCAGCAGCGGCGCGAGGATCTTCGTGAACAGCTGCATCGTGTTCGCACCGCTCATCCGGGCGGCGTTCTCGATCGACGGGTTGATCTGCTCGATGAACGGCGTCATCGTCATGATCACGAACGGCACCGCCGGCACGAGGTTCACCAGGATGACGGCGGTGACCGTGCGTCCCAGCCCGAAGTTGTACATCACGGTCGCCAGCGGGATGCCGTAGGCGATCGGCGGCACGAGGATCGGCAGCAGGAACAGCAGATTCACCAGCTGCTTTCCGGGGAACGACTTGCGCGCGAGCACATAGGCGGCCGGGATGCCGATCACGAGCGAGACGACGACCGTGATCGCCGCCACGCCGAGGGTGACCCCCATGACCTGAGCGAGACCGAATCGATCCCAGGACTCGGAGTACCACTTGGTGGTCCACCCCTCCGGAAGCCAGGTGTTGAACCACTGCCGTCCGAACGAGTCGACGATCACCGAGATGATCACGCCGACGAGCATGATGAAGAAGATCACCACGCCGCCCCAGACCAGCCAGGCCGAGGGCGAGGCGACGAGCGATTTCTCTCCCGGCGCGCGGTTCAGCGCACGCTGGATGCGGGCATCGGCCACCACGAGGGGCCGTGTCTGATCGATGGCCATCAGCCCTTGCCTCCCGTCGAGCCGCGGTACAGTGTGCCGCGCAGTGCGAGCACCAGCAGCACCACGACGAACTCCACCAGCCCCATCATCAGAGCGATGGTCGATGCCATCGAGTAGTCGTTCTGCTCGCCGAAGGCGCGGAACGCCATCAGCGACATGACACGCGTCGAGCCCATCGCATCACCGACGAGTCGCGCCGACGGGAACACACTGAAGGCGAGCACGAAGGTCAGGATGAACGTCGTGGCCAGCCCCGGGGCGAGCAGCGGCAGCGTGATGCGGGTCAGCCGCTTGCCCCAGCCGGCGCCCATGGTGCGCGCGGCCGCCTCCAGCGACGGGTCGATGCCCGACAGATACGAGGAGATCAGCAGGAACGCGAACGGGAATCCGCTGATCACCAGCGAGATCGCCACACCCCAGTAGTTCATGACGAACTGGATCGGCTGATCGATCAGCCCCATCTCGAGCAGCGTCTTGTTGAGCCATCCCTGACGGCCCAGGAAGATCAGCATGCCCTGTGCGGTGAGCACCGTGCCCAGGGTGATCGGAAGCACGAGCAGCGTCATCAGCGTGCGCTTGCCCCGGAACTTGCCTCGCAGCTTGAACGCGATCGGCACCGAGATGATCACGTTGAACAGGGCCACCGGGATGGCGAGCTTCAGGGTGATCCACACGGAATCGAAGATGAACGGGTCGTTGAAGAACGCGATGTAGTTCGCGAAGATCCCGTTTCCCCACTGATCCGCGATGCGGGCGCTCGGCTGAATGGTGAGCCCCATGCCGTAGACGAAGGGGTAGATGAAGAGGACGAGGGCGAAGAGGATGCCGGGCAGCAGCAGCCACAGCGTGCGGTCGATGCCGCGCTCTGCGAGCCGGTGGGACAAGCCCACCCTCTCGGTCCTGTGAGCGGTCTGCGAGGTCACGTCACACCGCTGCCTTCATGGCATCCTGCGAAGCGAGCTCGGTCGGATAGACGAGCACGCGCTCCGCCGGCACGCCGACTCGCAGCTGCGTGCCCGCCCCCGGGTGCACGGGCGTCTTGACGTGCACGGATCCCACACCGGGAAGGGCGCAGTCGAACACGTACTCGCGCCCGAGATACTCCACGACCCCGACGGTCGTGGGCGTGGGGTTCGGGATGTCCACCCCGGCATCCGTCGTGACGATGAAGTCGTCAGGGCGGATGGCGACGCGCACCTCGGTGCCCAACGGCAGCGCACCCTGCGCGGATCCCCACAACGACAGCCCGCCCTGCGTGACCCGCACGCGCCCGTCGGAGGCGACCTCGGAGACGGTCATGTCCAGGATGTTGCGGTAGCCCATGAAGTCGGCGACGTACCAGTTCACCGGCTTGTTGTGCAGCTCCTCGGGGGTGCCGACCTGCTGCACCTCTCCCTCGCGCAGCACGACGAGGCGGTCGGCCATCGACAGGGCCTCTTCCTGATCGTGCGTGACGTAGATCGTGGTGAAGCCCTGTTCCTGGTGCATCCGACGGATCTCGGTGCGCATGTCCAGACGCAGCTTCGCGTCAAGGTTCGACAGCGGCTCGTCCATCAGCACGAGGCGCGGCTGCGCGGCGATCACGCGGGCGATGGCGACGCGCTGCTGCTGGCCTCCGGAGAGCTGGCCGGGGAGCTTGGATTCCTGCCCGACCAGACGCACCTGCTCGAGAGCGCGCTGCACGCGCTGCTTGATCTCGGCTTTGGGCGTCCTGCGCATCTCGAGACCGAACGCGATGTTCTTCGCCACGCTCATGTGCGGGAACAGCGCGTAGTTCTGGAACACCATGCCGAAGTCACGGCGCTCGGCGGGCAGGGTGTCGACGCGCTCGTCGTCGAGCAGGATCTGGCCCTGCGTGAGGGGGACGAGTCCGGCGAGGCAGTTGAGCGCAGTCGACTTGCCGCAGCCCGACGGGCCGAGCAGGGCGATGAACTCGCCCTGCTCGACCGTCAGGTCGAGGCTTCGAAGCGCCGCATACTCGCCGTACGTCCGCCCGATGCTGCGCAGGCGGAGCTGCTGGAATGGCTGATTCTGCGGCATGAGGTGTTATCCCTGAACCTTGCTGGAGCCGATCTCGCGGTCCCAGATGTCGAATGCGGTCACGAGTGCGTCGGCCGCGAGCGGCGTGACCTGCTCGGTGTCGTCGATGAGGTCGGGGTAGAAGTCCCGACCGAACTCGGCCATGGCGTCCTGGCTGGACTGCGGCGCCTTGTCGAGGGTCGCGCCCTCGACGGCCGGGCCCGGGTAGAAGTAGCCGTTGTCGAAGGCGATCGCGTTCACCTCGGGCTCGAGCATGTAGTTCAGCAGCAGCAGGACGGCAGAGGTCTTGTCGGCCGACAGGCCACGAGGGATGAGGCCGAACTGCGCGTCCATCACGAAGGTGAAGTCGTCGAACGACGCGGCGCCGATCGACTTGGGGGCCCGGCCGTCGGCGCGGGGCTCGACGTCCCAGCCCATCGTCGTCGGGGTGAGCTTCCAGGTTCCGTCGGCGACGTTCTGCACCATCTGCCCTGTGCCGGTGGTGTAGTAGTCGATGTTCTTGTCGAGCTCCTTGAGGTACGCCCAGGTCTTCGTCCAGCCGTTCTCGGGATCGGACGGATCCGAGTCGCCGAGGATGTACGGCAGGCCCTGCAGGAACGTCCTGCCCACCCCGGAGTTGGCGGGGCGGGGGTATCCGAACTCGTTCGGGTGCGCCTGGGTCCAGGCGAGCAGCTCCTCAGGAGTCGAAGGAACATCGTCCTCATCGACCGCGTCGGTGTTGTACCAGAGCAGCGGACCGGACGGCGTGTAGGCGTTCAGGACGCCGTAGCCTTCGGAGAGCTCCTGCATCGACTTGGCCGCGTCGACGTAGCCGTCCATGTTTCCCAGGCGATCGCCGAAGTCCTTCACGACGGGAACCCAGAGATTGTCGCCGATACCGGCCGACATGCCGTCCGTGCCGGAGAGCACCAGATCGATCTGAAGGTTGCCGGAGTCGACCTGAGGCTTCACCATGCCGACGAGGTCGGGAGAACCGGCCGACTCGAACGTCACCTTGCTGATGACGTCGGGATTCTCCTCGGCGAACTGCTCGATCATCGGCTGAGTGAGCTTGAGATTGCCCGCGACGTCGACGATGTGCAGGTCGACCGGTGCGGACGGCTTGTCCGGCACATCGCCCGGTGCTGCCGACGCTCCGCCGCCGCTGCCGCCGTTCTGCGAAGCCGGCGGCGCGCACGCGACGGTCATCGCGAACGTCAGGGCCAGCGCACCGGTGGCGAGCAGAACACGTGATCTCTTCATGCTGGGTTACCTCCATTGCAGGACGGGCAGCACTGCCCGCCGATTCTGCATGCCGTCCGGGGTCCGGGAAGGCATGTTCGTGCGCCGACGCTCAGAGCGTCGGAGTGCCACCTCCAGGCGGTGGCGCCGTCGACTGGCGGATCTGCAGTTCGACGCCTGCGCGGACCGAGTCGCCGGTGGGCGTCGCCCCGGCCACGATCCGGGTGAGCGCGTCGACAGCTCGACGGCCCATCCCTCGCAGCGGGACGGCGATGGTGGTGAGGGTCGGGAAGGTCAGCTCCGCGAAGGACACGTCGTCGAAGCCGACCACCGACATCTGCCCCGGCACGTCGATGCCGCGGTGACGGAGCCGTTCCAGCGCCCCGATCGCGACCATGTCGTTGTACGCGAACAATGCCGTCGCCCCGGACGCCACGGCGAGGTCCGCCGCTTGGTATCCACCGGACACGAACGGCGGGAAATTGCCGAGGAAGACGACCTCGAGTCCTTCGCGCTGCTCGTCCTGACGGCGCATCTCCTCGATGCGCTCGCCGCCGCTCCACGAAGACATGGGGCTCGCCGCGTAGGCGATCCTGCGGTGTCCGAGAGCCTGCAGATGATCGAGCACCTGCACGACGCCGGCGGCGTTGTCCAGCAGCAGCGACGGCAGGCCGTCGATGGGGCGATTGAGCACGACGGCGGGCTTGCTGCCGACGATGCCGAGGATGCTCTCAGCGCTGGCGCGCGGTGAGACGAGGAGGATGCCGTCGACCTGCTTGACGATGCTCGCCACCAGCTCGGCCTCGAGTTCGGGGTCCTCATCGCTGTCCGCGATGAACACCGAGTAGCCGGCCTTGCGAGCGCGATCCTGCACGCCCTTGGTCATCGCGGCGAAGTAGGGGTTCTCGATGTCGGGGATCACGAGCCCGATGTTGCCCGTCACCCCCGAGCGCAGACCTCGCGCCGCCTGGTTCGGCTGATAGCCGAGCTCCTCGGCTGCGGCGACGACGCGCGCTCGGGTCTTCGCGCTGACCAGATGCGGCATCGAGAGCGCCCGCGAGACGGTCGACACCGAAACGCCGACGCGTTCTGCCACGTCACGCACAGTCGTCATCCCGCCTCCTTGCTCAGTTGATTCCTCAATAATGAAAACGGTTGTGGTGTTTGTCAAGCCCTTCATCAAAATCGCTCTCCGGGCGGACAGTGACACTTCCAGCCTTCCCTTGTCACGGGAACCTTCTCGTGGTTTACTCGTGTCCAGCTGAACCGCAAACGATTGCAGAGCTTCAGCCTCGAACGTCATCCATCAGATTCGGGAGCTACCTGAGAATGTCCGACTGGACCTTGAACCCCGATCGCGCCCTCCCGGTCGATCCCACGATCCGCGACATCGCCCGTCGCCTCTACGCGGAGACCAGCGGACTGCCGATCGTCTCGATGCACGGACACGTCGAGGCCGAGGCCATCGCGAGGAACGAGCACTTCGGCGATCCCGCCGAGCTGCTCGTGATCCCCGACCACTACCTGGTGCGCATGCTCGTCTCGCAAGGCATCACCCACGACACGCTGGGGGTGAATCGGATCGGCACCGTCTCCGACGCCGATCACCGCGAGGTGTGGCGCCGATTCTGCGAGAACTGGAAGCTGTTCCGCGGCACCCCCACCCGGTACTGGCTCGAGCACGAGCTCGTCGAGATCTTCGGCATCACGCAGCGGCCGTCCGCCGAGACCGCCGACGCGATCTACGACGAGCTGGACGCGAAGCTGAAGACCGACGCGTTTCGCATCCGTCCCCTGTTCGACCGGTTCAACATCGAGGTGCTCTCGACCACCGACGCCGCCTGGTCGAGGCTCGAGTTCCATCAGCAGCTGCAGGCCGACGGCTGGGGCGAGCGCGTGCTCCCCACCTTCCGGCCCGACCCCCTGCTGCATCTGAACAGTCATGACTGGGCGAAGAACATCGACCGCCTGCAGCAGTCGAGTGATATCGAGATCGGTGACTACACCGGCTACCTGGCCGCCCTGCGCGCACAGCGCGCGTTCTTCGTCGCGAACGGCGCTCGTGCCACGGACCACGGTCATCTGCTCGCCGATACGACGCCGCTGGACGAGTCCGTGGCATCCGCGCTGTTCGCGCGTGCCCGCAGCGGAGAGAGGCTGGACGCCGACGAGACTCAGGCGTTCAGCGGGCACATGCTGTTCGAGATGGCACGCATGAGCGCGGACGACGGCCTGGTCATGCAGCTGCATCCCGGCTCCCTCCGCGACTACTCGGCGAGGATCCATGCCGAGTACGGCTCCGACAACGGCTTCGACATTCCGACCGCGACCGAGTACACCCGCTCGCTGCGCCCCCTTCTCGACGCCTTCGGCAACGACCCCGCGTTCCGGATGATCCTCTTCACGCTCGACGAGACGTCGTTCTCGCGCGAGCTCGCACCGCTCGCCGGCGTCTTCCCCGCCGTGCGACTGGGGGCGCCGTGGTGGTTCCTGGACTCCCCCGACGGGATGCGTCGCTTCCGCGAGGCGGCCACGGAGACCGCGGGGTTCTACAACACCAGTGGCTTCGTCGACGACACCCGAGCGTTCGCGTCGATCCCGGCTCGCCATGACCTGGCGCGCCGGATCGACGCCGGATATCTCGGACGGCTGGTCGCCGAGCACCGACTGGACGAGGACGAAGCCGCCGAGATCGCCGTCGACCTGGCCTACAACCTGCCGTTGCAGGCGTACGCGCGCCGCGACTGAGCACGCACGGGGAGGCGACCATGGCCGATCAAGCTCTGGTCACGAACACCCAGCTGTACGAGCGCCGGCGCGAGGCCATCGACATCGACTGCGTGCCCTGGCAGGTCGGCACCGTCACCTGAGCGGCACCGTCACCTGAGCGGCGCCGTCGGGTCAGCGCTGCACGGGGTCGCCGGCCGGATCGGTGAGTGCGGCGAGATCCGCCCGCGTGGGGGCCGCCTCCCAGTCGCCCTCGGCTGTGCAGGCGAACGCCCCGCAGGCGATCGCGGTGTCGATGCGCTCATCGAGCGAGGCGCCCCGGGCGGTCTCGGTGAGCCAGCCCGCGACGAAGGCATCGCCGGCGCCGACCGTGTCGACGACATCCACGCGCAGCGCCCCGCGCTCGATCCGCTGATCGCCGATCCGGGCGATCGCACCATCGGCACCGAGCTTGATGACCGCGCCATCCGCACCGAGGGCACGGATGGCCGCGAGCTGTGCATCCGGATCGCTCTCCCCCGTCATCACCCGCGCCTCGTCGTCGCCGGCGAACACGATGTCGGCACCCGCCGCGATGCGTCGATAGGCGGCGCCCGCGTCGCGACCGTCACGCCACAGGGCGCTGCGGTGATTCACGTCGAACGACACGAGCACGTCCGCAGCCCGCGCACGATCGATCGCCGCGAGGATGGTCTCGGTCGCACTCCGCCCAAGACCGGCCGAGATGCCGGTGACGTGCAGGATGCGGGCATCCTCCACCACGCCGACGGGGATGTCCTCCGGCGCCAGTCGACTGCCTGCCTGAACCGAACGGTAGTAGGTCACCCGCGAGGCGCCCGGCTGCGGTCGCTCCTTGATCATCAGGGCGGTCGCAGCGGTTTCGTCCAGCGCGGCGTGCACCTCCACGCCCTCGGCGCGGATCTCCCGCACGATGAGCTCGCCCAGCCCGTCGGCTCCGACCCGTCCGGCCCAGCCGGCGGCACCGCCCAGCCGCGCCACGCCGATGGACACGTTGCTCTCCGCGCCGCCGAAGCTCAGGTTCATGCCGCGCACGTGCGCGAGACGCCCGATGCGGTCGGGGACGATCAGACCGAGGCTCTCGCCGATCGAGAGGACGTCCAGGCGCGCCATCAGGCGGCGCTCTCGGCTGCGGTCGCCACAGCGGCTCGAGCGGCCGCGGCAACGGCATCCGCTCCCTGCGTGACGGAGCCGGTGATCCAACTGCCGCTGGCTGCGAACACGGCCGGGTGCGCGAGATGCTCGGCGAGGCTCTCCTGGCGGACGCCGCCCGAGGGCATGAAGCGCACGTCGCGGTACACATCGGCGTAGGCGGAGAGGATCTTGAGCCCGCCGAACACGCCTGCGGGGAACAGCTTCAGGCGGTTCAAGCCCAGACGCAGCGCGGCCTGCACCTCGGAGGGCGTGAGAACACCGGGAACGATCGGCACACCGGCATCCTGCGCGAAGCGCACGACATCGGCATCCAGGCCGGGCGTGACGATGAAGCCCGCGCCCGCATCGAGTGCGGCGCGGCCCTGCTCGACCGTGAGCACCGTGCCGGCGCCGACGAGCAGGTCGCCGCGGCCGGCGAGACGCCGGATGGCGGGCAGTCCGTGCTCGCCGCGCAGTGCGACCTCGACGACCGGCAGGCCCCCGGCGACGAGTCCGTCGCCGATCGGATCGATGTGCTCGGCTGCGGCGATGGAAGCCAGCGGGACGACGCGGAAGTCGAACAGCGAGATGCTCATGGGTGCTCCTGGTCTTCGAGGGTGGCAGATCACCAGTCGTGGACGGTGCCGTCCATCAGTCGGTTCACGGGCAGATAGGCCTGTGTGTACTCGAACGCGGCAGCGGCATCCTCATCGAGCTCCACGCCCAGGCCCGGCGCGTCGCCCGGGTGCAGGAAGCCGCGCTCGTACGTGTACGAGGTGCGGAAGACCTCCAGGGTCCGCTCGTTGTGCGGCATGTACTCCTGGATGCCGAAGTTGTGGATGGCCAGGCCCAGGTGCAGTGCCGCGGCCATGCCGACGGGCGAGATGTCGGTGGGTCCGTGCATGCCGGAGCGGATGCCGTAGATGCCGGCGAAGTCGAGCAGTCGTTTCAGACCGGTCACGCCCCCGGTGTGGGTGACGGACGAGCGCACGTAGTCGATCAGCCGCTCGGTGATGAGGGTCTGGTAGTCGTACACGGAGTTGAGCACCTCGCCGACCGCCAACGGCGTGGTGGAGTGCTGACGCACCACGCGCAGCGCGGTCTGATCCTCGGCCGGGGTGCAGTCCTCGAGCCAGAACAGCTTGTACGGCTCGATGTCCTTCGCGAAGCCCGCGGCCTCGATCGGCGACATGCGGTGGTGTCCGTCGTGCAGGATGCGCAGGCCGGTGCCGAAGTCCTCGCGCAGCGAGGAGAAGATCCCCGGCATGTGCGCCAGGTAGGCGGGGGTGTCCCAGACCTCTTCGCTGGGCGCGGATGCCGCACCGCCGTCGGCTGCGCGCTTGGCGGGCTCGTAGTCGTACTTTCCGCCGGTGTTCGGCGAGACGCCGTAGATCTGCCCGAGGCCCGGTACGCCCGCCTGCACGCGCACAGCGGTGAAGCCCTGCTCGACGTAGCCGGTGACCGCGTCCTTCAGCGCCGCGTAGTCGGTGCCGGAGGCGTGCGCGTACACGCGCAGGCCATCGCGGCTCGCGCCGCCGAGCAGTTCGTACAGCGGCACGCCGGCCTTCTTGGCCTTGATGTCCCACAGCGCCATGTCCACGGCGGCGATGGCGGCCATGGTCACCGGCCCGCGGCGCCAGTAGGGTCCGCGGTACAGGTACTGCCAGGTGTCCTCGATGCGGTTCTCGTCACGACCGATGAGGGCGGATGCGATGTGGTCGCGCAGGTAGGAGGCCACCGCCAGCTCGCGTCCGTTGAGGGTGGCATCGCCCCACCCGACCACGCCGTCGCTCGTGACGATCTTGAGGGTGACGAAGTTGCGTCCGGGACTGGTGACACTGACGTCGACTGATTCGATGGCCATGGTCACGAGTATGAAACGCCTTGCACAACGTTGTCAAGTGTTTTACATTGGAGGGCGGGACGGATGATCGGAGGCGGTATGGCAGCGACGTTGACGGCCGTGGCGCAGGCCGCCGGGGTGTCGATCGCCACGGCATCCCGCGCGTTCAGCTCGCCGGATCGGCTGGCACCCGCGACTCTGGAGCGGGTGCAGCAGGTTGCGAGCGACCTCGGCTACACGGGATCCCCGGGCGCAGCCGGCGAGACCGGTCGCACGATCGGCGTGGTCGTGCCCGACATCGCGAACGCCATCTACGGAAGCCTGATCAAGGCCATCCACGATCAGGCGTGGCACGGACGCCACCGGGTCGTGCTGTTCGACACCGCTGAGGACCCCCGTCGCGAACGGGAGCAGATCGAGCGCGCGAAGGAGCTGGACGGCTTCCTGCTGTGCTCACCGCGTCTGCCGACGGACGAGCTCGACGCACTGCTGGGCGATGCCAGGTGCGTGGTCGTGAACCGCGCCCTCGACGGGCATCCGAACGTGCTGTTCGACACCGACAACGGCGTGCGGCAATCCATCGATCATCTCGTCGCCCTCGGTCACCGCCACATCGCCTACGCTGCCGGCCCCCGCGATTCATGGGCCGAGGAGCAGCGCGCCGCGAGCGCCGAACTGGCCTGCGCCGATCACGATGTGCGCCTCACGCGCCTGCCGCACGCCGCGGCCACGATCCAGGGCGGTCGGGCGGCAGGCGCCACCGCTCTGTCGAGCGGCGCCACCGCAGTGCTCGCCTACAACGATCTGGTGGCGATGGGTCTGCAGGCCGGCATCGCCACACTCGGCAGGCGGTGCCCCGAGGATCTGAGCATCGTCGGCATCGACGACATCGACCTCGTGGGTGCGATGCAGCCCGGGTTGACCACCGTGCACCTCGCCATGGACCGCTGCGGGTCACTGGCGATGGAGATGCTGATCGCGGCGATCGCTGCCGGCGGCGAACCCGAGGTCGTCCGCCTGGAATCGCAGCTGATCGTGCGAGGGACGACCGCGCCGCCGCGCGACGCCGTGCCGCCCCCCTAAGCTTCGCGCCTGCGGCGTCAGCCCCGGGTCTTTCCGTTCGAGCAGGTCTGCACGGCGGCCGAATTGCCCTTGATCGACGAGGGCAGCTCGACCACATCTCCCGGAGGCTGAGTGGGAGTCGGAGCCTGTGTCGCGCCGGGCTCGGGCTCCTGAACCACCACGCCATCGTTCTTCGTGTTCTCGTGCGTGATCTGCAGCTGCTTGTTGGCCTTGATGGCATCCCAGAGGATCGTCGCCGCGGACCTGTCCGGGACCACGCGGTTCCGGTCGGCGGGGTCATCGACGGTCGGATACTGCACGAAGACGATGTCCTCGAACGGCACATCCTTGACGGCGAGGGCGATCTGCGCGATCGTCATCGGGTTCGCGAGGGATGTCGATGCTTCGAGGTTGTTCAGACCGGTGTCAGCGAGCTTCAGAACGGTGCCGACGTTGCCGAGCACCTCGCCGCTGATCAGCTTGCGGACCAGGCTCGACATGTACTGCTGCTGGTTGCCGATGCGCCCCAGGTCACTGCCGTCCCCGACGCCGTGACGGGTGCGCAGGAACTGCAGTGCCTGGAAGCCCTGGATGGTGTGCGTTCCTGCCTTCATGTCCAGGCCGGTGAAGCGGTCCTTGATCGGGGTGGCCAGGCACACGTCGACGCCACCGATGGCATCCGTGATCTCGATCACGCCGCCGAAGGTGACCTTCGCGGCGAACTCGATGTCCTCCCCGCCGAGCAGCTCGGAGACGGTCTTCGCGACGCAGTTCAGGCCGCCCTTCTCTCCGCCGTGCTCATACGCGACGTTGAGCTGCTGCTTGCTCATGGCAGAGTACGTACGGTCGTTGATGTCCGTGCAGGCCGGGATGGGCAGCATCAAGTCGCGGGGGAAGCTGACCACAGTGACCCGGCGCGGCGCATCCGAGACGTGCAACAGCAGGTTCACGTCGTTCAACGTGCCGTTCGAGTCCTTGCCCGTGCAGCGCTCCCCGAACAGGTGCGCATATTTGGGCTCGCAGGTGTCGACGCCGGTGAGCAGGATGTCGAAGCCGCCCTCGAGGGCCGCGATGTCCGGCGGGATCTCTTTCTGATCGTCCAGCTCGACCGCGTTGGCGTTGACGGTGTTGAGCAGTCCGCCCACGACGAATCCAGCCACGCCGAGACCACTGACGAGGATGACGGCCATAGCGATCCCGATCAGCTTCAGCAGCTGCCCGGTGGCGCCGGGCGAGCGCAGCTGGCCGTGACGCGCGACGGGCTTGCGTCGCCTGCTCGAGTCGCTCACTCAGTGCCTTTCACGAAATGCGGAGGGTGTGGGATTCGAACCCACGGGACATTGCTGCCCACTGGTTTTCAAGACCAGATCCTTCGGCCGCTCGGACAACCCTCCCTGGCCCGGTTCGCACCGGTCAGGCGTAGAGTCTATCGGCTCGGGGGAACTGAACTCGCCGACGACGATTCTCCCGTGCTCACCTGAGGAAGCGCTGGACTCCCGCTACACTTCCCTGTCGTTGCGTAGGAGTCGGCGAGGCGAGGCGCGTCAGGCGCCGCTCTTCTCCCGGTCGTTGAGCGAGCGAAGCGAGACGAAACACGCCGCCCCGGTCGTCCCTTCCCGGTCCCCCTTCCCGGTCGTCCCTTCCCCGGTCGTTGAGTGTAGGTTCGCGGTCGAGATGGCGGAGAGCGCCGGGGATTCCACGGTAGGTGGCGGTAGTTTCGGAGTCCGGATTCCACAGAAGATGGCGAATTCCTACACGAGTTGCGCTTCGGACTCGCGCCGTGGCACCAACCCCGCGCTGCCTCGCACCACCGATCGACACTCCGTCCCGGCCAGGGGCGGCGTCCTCTGAGTGTTCCGACCCAAGTCTGCTTACATCGTGCTTCCGTCAACTCCGACAATCAATCTGACACCATTCGTCAGTGGAGTTTCCGCGTCGGCGAACACCAACTGCGCAGACCGTCAAGGTCTTACTGAACGGCGGCCGGGAGGCCCGGTAGCTTCCGAAGCAAAAGCCTGACGGTGTGTCTACCCGATCGCTCGTCCGTCGTCGCCATGGTGTTGGCTACGATCATCGGCGTGCCGGTCGGACTGCTCGCCGATGAGGCGTGGCATTGACAGCTGACCGGGCTGGTTTCGGACTGCCGGTCAGACTCCGTCGTCCGCCTGTCGCTGGTCGTGGTGCTCGCGATGGGTGAGGACCTCGTCCATATGGCCCTCCGCCCAGGCCTTGATGTCGCGCATGACGCCTTGCAGGGAGAGGCCAAGATCCGTCATCTCATAGGAGCGGGTCGAACCCCTCCGCGTAGAGGTCGTGTCTGCGCACTTCGAAGCCCGCTGCCTCGTATCCTGCCGCGGCTGAGTCGGCGATGGCGTGGTTGAAGCTTCCAGGATTCGGGTGAGCGATTACCACCATGGCGATGGGCATCAAAGTGTCCTGTCGGTGTCGAGGGTTGTGTGCGTCCGGGCCGCCTCACTCGCCGTCCGCCTTTCGAGAGAGGATAACGGGATCGGGTTCACCTTCGTGGTATCAGCGGTTGCGAGGTTCTCGGGGACATGAACGCCTCTGCGACTGTTGCATAACTAGCCTCTCGTACCCGCTCGCCATCAGATGTAGACACGTAGCCATGGAACTGCTTGCCTTGAAGTGCGCTTTAAGGCTTAGCGTCAGGAGCATGAATAGTTCAGATCGCGTGTGGGTTATTACCGGCGCTAGTTCGGGGCTGGGACTGGCTCTGGCGGAAGCGGCGTTGACAGCGGGTGAGAGCGTCGTGGGGACGGCTCGCAGAGCGGAACGCTTCGACGCTCTAGGCGAGCGTTTCCCAGACACCTTCTTGGGCGTTGAGCATGACGTGCGGGACGTGGAGCTGGCCGCCAAGGTAACTAGGGCCGCCGTGGCTCGCTTCGGGCGGGTGGATGTGCTGGTAAACAATGCTGGCGTGGGTCAGCTCGGTGCGGCCGAGGAAGTCACCGACGAGCAGCTGCGCGATATGCTCGCCCAGCACCTGCTCGGTCCGGCTGCCTACGTTCGCGCGGTGCTGCCGTATATGCGCGCGGAGGGATCCGGCACGATTGTGCAGATGAGCAGCCAGGGTGGGCGGCGGTCTTTCGCTGGGGTGGGGAGCTACTCCGCGGGCAAGTTCGCGTTGGAAGGATGGTCGGAAGCATTGGCGGCCGAGGTCGCGCCGTTCGGTGTCCGGGTGCTGATCGTGGAACCCAGCCGGTTCCGCACTGGCTTCAACGACGCCCACGTTCTGCTGGCCGCGGACCAGGACTCGGCGTATGACGGGATTCTCGAGGCTGTCCGGGCCGATATGACCACATCCGGCGGCCGGCAGGAGGGCGATCCCGTGCGCGGCGCTGCCGTCATCCGTGATGTACTGTCCGCCGCTGAGATCCCGCTGCGGTTGGCGTTGGGCCGGGAGGCCGTCCGTAACCTCATTGAGGGGTACACGGCAGGATTGGAGCAGACACGCGAGTGGGCTTCGCTTTCGGAGTCGGCCGACTATCCCGGCGTGCCCTCTTCTGCGCGGACACTCTGACATGACCGAATAGTGAGAGGGCATGGCCCTGATGACTACACAGGCGCTCATCCGTCAACTGATGAACGACGACACCCCCACGGCTTCGGCCGTCGATGCGTTGCGTCGACTTTTGGACGACGCTACTGCGGAAACGGCCGTACCGGTGGGTGTCGCGGAAGCGGCGGCGTTGACGGGGCTGACCACCGCCACTTTGCGGTACTACGAGACTGAGGGCCTCGTACGGCCAGGCCGCGACCAATCGGGCTACCGATCCTACGGGTCGGCCGACTTACGGAGGCTGGTGTTCCTGACCCGGATGCGGCTAACGGGCATGAGAATGCGGGATCTCAAACGCTACATCCGGCTGGTGGAGAAAGGTGAAGGGACAGCGCCGGAACGGCGAACGTTGATGGTCGAGCAGCGGAATCGGATTCGAGCCCAAATGCGAGAGTTGGATCTCGCGTTGGCCGCAACGGAGTACAAGATCGTCACCTACGGCGGCGTACCCCGCGACTGACAACCACACCCCAGGGCTAATCCTCGATCCACGTACGCGCATGGGCGACGAAGCGTTGTGGGATTTCTGAACGGCTCTGTGGCTGTGCGCGGCGGGGCCGCGGGCCTCGCTGCCCACGGTGTTCCACTTGATCATCTCATTGGCGCCGGGGTGTCAGATCGGGCGGCGCGAGGAACGCACATGACCTCGTCCACGCTAATTGGCAGTACTGCCAAGCAACTGCCAACTAGCGGTGGATTTTGCCAAGTTCAGACGGGACCTACATTGAGCGAGCGAAGCGAGACGAAACGCCCGCGCGAACCTCGAGAATCTTCTCCACACCCCTTCCATCATTCGAATGTTTGTTCTATGCTGGGGGTATGTCCACCGACACGTTCGCCCGTCTGG
>Ga0160443_100346_pt1 | contig 41059 bp, 31 predicted proteins | sample HID1972I_E1MG_FD_108244 | JGI IMG/M metagenome (GOLD analysis project Ga0160443, IMG submission 108244) | Enriched pill bug-associated microbial communities from UW Madison campus, WI, USA - HID1972I_E1 MG | ecosystem: Host-associated > Arthropoda: Insects > Digestive system > Unclassified ... | reverse complement strand
TGTCAGATCCCCAACTCTTGACGCTGGCGCTTCAAGTGCTCCGGCATCTCTTTGTAGACGTCTTCGAACATGGTCGCGGCGCTTGGAATCTGGCCACCGGCGAGGGTGCCGTACTGTTCGGCCTGTTTCTGCGCGGCAATCACTTCGGCTTCGAGTTCGGCGCTGACGGCGGTGTGTTCTTCCTCCGACCAGTGGCCGACCTTGATCAAGTGCTGTTTGAGACGGGCGATCGGGTCGCCGAGCGGGAAGTGGCTCCAATCATCGGCCGGACGATATTTCGACGGATCGTCGGAGGTCGAGTGCGGGCCGGCGCGGTAGGTGACCCATTCGATCATGGTCGGGCCGAGGTTGCGGCGGGCGCGTTCGGCAGCCCAGGCGGATGCCGCGTAAACCGCGTAGAAATCGTTGCCGTCAACGCGCAGCGAAGCGATGCCGCAGCCGACGCCGCGTCCGGCGAAGGTGGTGGCTTCACCACCAGCGATAGCCTGGAAGGTCGAAATCGCCCATTGGTTGTTGACTACGTTGAGGATCACCGGCGCGCGATAAACGTGAGCGAAGGTGAGGGCGGTGTGGAAGTCCGATTCGGCGGTAGCGCCGTCGCCGATCCACGCCGAGGCGATTTTGGTGTCGCCCTTGATCGCCGAGGCCATGCCCCAGCCCACGCCCTGAATGAACTGCGTGGCGAGGTTGCCGGAAATGGTAAAGAAACCGGCGTCCTTGACCGAATACATGATCGGCAACTGACGGCCCTTGAGCGGATCGCGCTCGTTGGACAGCAGTTGGCAGATCAGGTCGACCAGCGGCACTTCGCGGGCCATCAGAATGCTTTGCTGACGGTAGGTCGGGAAGCACATGTCGTCGATGTTCAGGGCCAGGGCCTGAGCGCTGCCGATGGCTTCTTCGCCAAGGCTCTGCATGTAGAACGACATTTTCTTCTGACGCTGGGCGACCACCATGCGGTTGTCGTAGATGCGCGTCTTGAGCATGGCGCGCATGCCTTTACGAAGGATCTCGACCGGCACGTTCTCAGCCCATGGGCCGAGGGCGTTGCCCTGATCGTCAAGCACGCGAATCAGCCCACGGGCCAGGTCGGCGGTGTCGGCAGGTTCTACATCGACGGGAGGTTTGCGCACCGTACCGGCATCGGTCAGATGCAGGTAGGAAAAATCGGTTTTGCAGCCGGGACGGCCCGAGGGTTCAGGGACGTGCAGGCGCAGTGGTTCATACGCTTGGGTCATGGCTTCTACGCTCGCTCTTGTGAATTTCTTGTAGTGAGCTGGCAGTCATTCTTCGGTAGAAGAAATCTTGTCCTACAACAATCATAGGCCCGGGCAAGAAGAATATTTATCTCTGTTTCGTTGCGCCGGAGACGATTTGCAGATAGAAATTCTGCATAAACATAAAAAACAGGTGGTTTTGTCTCATGCGCAAACTGGACCGTACCGATATCGGCATTCTCAACAGCCTTCAGGAGAACGCGCGCGTTACCAACGCCGACCTCGCGCGCTCGGTGAATCTGTCGCCGACACCTTGTTTCAATCGGGTGAAAGCGATGGAGGAGTTAGGGCTGATTCGCGAGCAAGTGACGTTGCTCGATGCCGACCTGCTGGGGCTGCATGTGAACGTGTTCATTCACGTCAGCCTGGAGAAGCAGGTCGAGGAAGCGCTGCAGCATTTTGAGGAAGCGATTTCCGATCGCCCCGAGGTGATGGAGTGCTACCTGATGGCCGGCGACCCGGATTACCTCATCCGGGTCCTGGTACCTACCATTCAGTCGCTCGAACGCTTCATGATGGACTTCCTGACCAAAGTGCCGGGTGTGGCGAACATCCGTTCCAGCTTTGCGCTGAAGCAGGTGAGATACAAAACTGCATTGCCGCTGCCGGCAAACGGTTTGACGTTGGGGACGTGAAGATCAAAAGATCGCAGCCTGCGGCAGCTCCTACATCGGATTCGCATTTCTCCTGTAGGAGCTGCCGCAGGCTGCGATCTTTTGACGTTAAAGCTTGTCGATCGGGATCTTCAAATAAACCACGCCATTGTCCTCAGCCGCCGGCAGGTTCCCAGCCCGTACATTCACCTGAATCGCCGGCAACAATAACGTCGGCATACCCAGCCCGGCATCGCGCTTGGTGCGCATTTCGACGAACGCTGCTTCATCGATCCCGTCATGCACATGAATATTGCTTTTGCGCTGCTCGCCGACCGTGGTCTGGCACTGCGAGGCGCGACTCTCGGGCGGATAATCGTGGCAAACGTAGAGTTTTACGCTGGCGGGGAAGGCCAGCAGTTTGTGGATCGAGGCAAACAGCTGATGGGCATTGCCGCCGGGAAAGTCACAGCGCGCCGTGCCGACATCGGGCATGAACAGCGTGTCACCGACCAGAATCTGCTCGCCATCGATCAAATAAGCCATGTCCGCCGGGGTGTGGCCGGGGACGTGCAGAGCGGTGGCTTTAAGGTTGCCGATGCGGAACGACTCGTTCGGCGCGAACAGGTGGTCGAACTGCGAGCCGTCTACGCAGAACTCCGGCTCCAGATTGAACAGTGCCTTGAACACGTGCTGCACTTTGCTGATCGATTCACCAATGGCGATCTTGCCACCCAGTTCCCGGCGCAGATAGGGCGCGGCGGACAGGTGATCGGCATGCGCGTGGGTTTCCAGCAACCACTGCACCTGCAGATTGTGTGCGCGAACGAAGGCGATGATCTTATCGGCCTGGGCGGTGCAGGTACGTCCGGCGGCGCCGTCGTAGTCGAGTACCGGATCGACGATTGCACATTGCCCGCCGTCGGCTTCATAGACCACATAGCTGTAGGTCGAGGAGGCGGAGTCGAGGAAAGCTTCAATCTGTGCGGACATGGACACCAACCTGAACATGGAAAATGGGTTGCAACACTTTATCTAAAAACATAATGTTCGCAGCTTAAGTGACGTTGAAGGCATCGTGCAAATGCAATCCAGTCTGACCGAATGTGAAGTCGCGCAACTGCGTGCCTCGGCCTCCAAGGCCTGCGCGCTGCTCAAGGCCTTGGCCAATGAAGATCGCTTGCTGATCCTCTGTCAACTGACCCAGGGCGAACGCAATGTCGGCGAACTGGAGAAAATGACCGGTGTGCGCCAGCCGACCCTGTCTCAGCAATTGGGCATCCTGCGTGATGAAGGGCTGGTCGCGACCCGGCGTGAGGGCAAGTACATTTTCTACGGCCTCGCCAGTCACGAAGTGATTCAAGTGATGAAGACCCTGTCGGGGCTTTATTGCGGTGCCGTCCTCAAAAGCTGGGAACAGCCATAAATGCCAGCCTTCACACCATCCCCCCTGTAGGAGTGAGCCTGCTCGCGATAGCGGTGGGTCAGCCAACATATTTATCGACTGATACACCGCTATCGCGAGCAGGCTCACTCCTACAATGGATCTGTGTGATGGCTGACGAAATCCTTGCGTGCAGCAAAAGGAACAAGCAATGAACGATCAACACTGGGGCCCATCCATCAGTGCGGACATCGTGGTCATCGGCGGTGGTACGGCCGGCATCGGTTTTGTCGCCAGTCTGCTCAAGCGTGATCCAGGACTGAGTATCACGGTCATCGAGCCGAGTACTCACCATTACTACCAACCGGCGTGGACGCTGGTCGGCGGTGGCGCCTATGACGTGAAAAACACCGCCAGACCGATGAGCAAGGTCATGCCCCGGCAAGCGAACTGGTTACAAGCGGCGGTCACCGCGATCGACCCGGACCAGCGCCTGCTCACCCTCAACGATCAACGCACCGTCAGCTATCAAAACCTGATCGTTTGCCCCGGCCTGCGTCTGGCCTGGGAGAAAATCGAAGGTTTGCAGGAAAGCCTCGGCCACCATGGCGTCACCTCCAACTACAGCTATCAACACGCGCAATACACTTGGGATCAGGTGCAGAAACTGCGCGGCGGCAAAGCCCTGTTCACCCAGCCGGCGATGCCGATCAAATGCGCCGGCGCGCCGCAAAAGGCGTTGTATCTGTCCTGTGATCACTGGCGCAAAGCCGCTGTGCTGACCAACATCAATGTCGAATTCAATCTGGCCGGCGCCGCGTTGTTTGGGGTGGCGACGTTCGTGCCGCCACTGATGAAGTACATCGAGAAATACAACGCGCAACTGGCGTTCAATTCGAACCTGGTCAAGGTTGACGGCCCGGCGAAAACCGCGTGGTTCGAGATCAAGGATGCCGACGGCAACCTCACTCGCGTGGCGAAAATCTTCGACCTGCTGCACGTGGTGCCACCGCAGGTTTCGCCCGACTTCATCGCGCAAAGTCCGCTGGCCGACGCAGCCGGCTGGTGCGAAGTCAACCCGCACAGCCTGCAACATCCGCGTTATCCCGAGGTGTTCGCACTCGGTGATATCTGCGGTACCAGCAATGCGAAAACCGCCGCAGCGGTGCGCAAACAAGTGGTCGTGGTCGCGGAAAACCTGCTGGCCCTGCGTCAGCAATTACCGCTGCCGCTGAAGTACGACGGCTACGGCTCGTGCCCGCTGACAGTGGAGAAGGGCAAGGTGATCCTCGCCGAGTTCGGTTACGCCGGCAAGTTGCTGCCGACCTTCCCGATGGACCCGACCGTGGCGCGGCGTTCCGCGTGGTTTCTCAAGGCGACGCTGCTGCCGTGGTTCTACTGGAACGGCATGCTCAAAGGCCGCGAGTGGCTGACAGGTCTGTCAAAGGTCGACTGAGAAAACCCTATGTTGCTGGCAAGTCTGTTTGGTGTGGTGATGGGATTGCTCCTCGGTTTGACCGGGGCCGGCGGTGGGATTCTTGCGGTGCCGGCACTGGTGCTCGGCCTTGGCTGGACGATGACGCAAGCCGCGCCGGTGGCGTTGTTTGCGGTGGGCAGTGCGGCGGCAGTCGGCGCTATCGACGGCCTGCGTCATGGTCTGGTGCGCTATCGCGCGGCGTTGTTGATTGCGGCGTTGGGCGCAGTGTTTTCGCCGTTGGGGATCTACTTCGCGCATCAGTTGCCGGAGAAGATTCTGATGATTCTGTTCAGTCTGCTGATGGTCATGGTGGCCTGGCGCATGCTGCGCCGCGAGCGTCAGCAGGAGGGGCCGAGCGATCATGGTCACGCCAGTTGGGGCCAGAAGAACTGTATGCTCAACGAAGAAACCGGGCGCCTTGACTGGACGGCCAAATGCACCGCGACCCTGGCGGCTTTAGGCGCGATCACCGGGGTTGTTTCCGGTTTGCTCGGTGTCGGTGGCGGCTTTTTGATTGTGCCGGCGTTCAAGCAACTGACCGATGTGCAAATGCGCGGGATTGTTGCGACGTCATTGATGGTGATCAGCCTGATTTCGGCGATTGGCGTGATCGGATCGTTTCACGCCGGTGTGCGAATCGACGGGCAGGGCGCGGCGTTCATCGTCGCCAGCATTGTCGGCATGATCATCGGCCGCAAGCTCTGTGCGCGAGTGCCGGCGCGGGCGTTGCAGGTGGGGTTTGCCAGTGTCTGTCTGGTGGTGGCGGGGTATATGTTGTTGCGGGCGTGAGTATTGGAAGATCAAAAGATCGTCCGATCGCGGCCCGAGCCTTCGGCAGCTCCTACAGGGATTGCGTTTCCCTGTAGGAGCTGTCGAGTGAAACGAGGCTGCGATCTTTCAGGTTGTTACAACACCAGGTGCGGCAACCACAGCGAAAGTGCCGGCACGTAAGTCACCAGCATCAACACCAGGAACAGCACGGCATAGAACGGCAGCAACGCTTTAACAGTGCTTTCAATACTCACTTTGCCCACCGCCGAACCGACAAACAGCACCGCACCCACCGGCGGCGTTATCAGCCCTATCCCCAGATTCACCAGCATGATCATGCCGAACTGCACCGGGTCCACACCGATGCCGAGAATCACCGGCATCAGGATCGGCGTGAGGATCAGGATCAGTGGCGCCATGTCCATCACCGTGCCGAGCAACAGCAGCATGACGTTGATGCACATCAGGATCACGTAGCGGTTGTCCGACAGGGTCAGGAACAGCGTGGTGATTTTCGCCGGGATCTGCATCAGGGTCATGATGTAGCCGAAGCTCGCGGCGAAACCGATCAGGATCATCACGATCGAAATCGTCCGCACCGTGCGGTGCATCAGTTTCGGCAGCTCGCGCCACTTGTAGTCGCGATAGATGAACATGGTGACGAAGAATGCCCAGAGCACGGCGATCGCCGCCGACTCGGTCGCGGTGAAGATGCCGGACAGGATGCCGCCGAGGATGATCACCATCGCCATCAGGCCCCAGAGGGCTTCGCCGACGATTTTCAACGCCTGGCGCATCGGGATCACTTCACCCTTGGGATAATCGCGCTTTCTCGCGAAAATCAGACACAGCACCATCAGGCAGGCGCTCATCAGCAAGCCCGGCACGATGCCCGCCATGAACAGCGAGGCAATCGAAACCGTGCCACCGGCGGCCAGGGAGTAAAGCACCGAGTTATGGCTGGGCGGAGTCAGCAGGGCTTGCACCGAACCGCTGACGGTCACGGCGGTGGAGAAGTCCCGTGGATAGCCCTTGCGTTCCATTTCCGGAATCAGCACCGAACCCACCGACGCGGTGTCGGCCACCGACGAACCGGAGATCGCGCCGAAAAAGGTCGACGCGACGATGTTGACCAGCGACAGACCGCCGCGGACAAAACCCACCAGCACCCCGGCACACGCCACCAATCGACGGGACATGCCGCCCTCGGCCATGATCGCACCGGCGAGCACGAAGAACGGAATGGCCAGCAGCGAGAATTTGTTCACCCCCGAAGCGACCTGGATCATCACCGCCTGGAACGGAATGTCGATCCACCATGCACCGATCAGCGCGGCCGCGCCGAGCGCGTAGGCGACCGGCATACCGATCAGGATCAATACGATAAAACTGCCCAGCAGTATCAGAGCGTCCATTAAGCGGCACCTTCACTTTCTTCAACCAGGTCGAACTGCACGACGCGTCGTTTGCTCTGGTCACCGAGCAAGAGTTTTTCCACAACGAAAATCAGCGTGAGCAAACCGCCCAGTGGAATCGGCAAATAGGTCACGCCAACCCGCAGGTCGGGCAGGGCGGCCATGAACTGGTTCCAGGTGGACATGCACAGTTTGGCGCCCCAGATCGTCATGAAAATGCAGATCGCCGCCATGAGTAACTGGGAAAAAATCGCCGCTGCGGATTTCAGTTGCGGCGGCATGCGGTCGGTGAGCATCGCCACCGCCATGTGCGCGCCAGCGCGATAACTGGCGGCAGCGCCGATAAAAGTGAACACCATCATCAGCAGAATCGCTGTGGGTTCCGGCCAGCTCGAGCCGGTGCCCAGGACGTAGCGGGCAAACACGCCCCAAGGGATCATCAGGGAAATCGCCAGGACGGAAAGGCCGGCGACCCAGATGCACGTCATGTAAATCTTGTCGTTGATACGCAGCAGCAAATTCTTCATCGGGTTCCACCGTAACCGGACGCGCCTCAAACATCGGGCGCGTCGGGCCTTTTCATGAGTATGGAGTGGGAGGCGTTACTGAACGGCTTCGATCTTTTTGATCAGATCGGCATACGGCGCGCCGTATTTCTCCCGAACCGAGGCGGTGGCGTCGTAGAAGGGTTTCTTGTCGACGGTGATGAACTCGACGCCGGCAGCCTTGAGTTTTTCTTCGCTGGCAGCGGATTTCTTGTCCCACAGCACGCGTTCTTCAGCCTGGGCAGCCTTGGCGGCTGTTTTGACTAGCGCCTGTTGATCCGGGGTGAGTTTTTCCCAAGTGATTTTCGACATCACGATCGGCTCGGGCAGGATCAGGTGACCGGTCAGGCTATAGAACTTGGCGTTCTGGAAGTGGTTGTGTTCAAGCAGGGTCGGCGGGTTGTTTTCCGCGCCATCGATCACGCCGGTCTGCAGGGCGCTGAAGATTTCGCCGGTGTCCATGGCGATGCCGTTACCGCCCATGGCGTTCATCATGTCGATGAACATCGGGTTGCCCTGGACACGGATTTTCATGCCCTTGAGGTCTTCGAGTTTGCGTACCGGTTTCTTGGTGTAAATGCTGCGTGTGCCGCCGTCCATCCACGCCAGGGCCACCAGGCCGAATTCGGAGTTGGTGATTTTGCCGAGGATTTCGTCGCCTACCGGGCCATCGATGACGTCACGCATGTGTTTCTGGTCGCGGAAGATGAACGGCATGTTGAACACGTTCACGTCCGGCACCACTGGGCCGACGATACCCAGGCTGACGCGCGACAGCTGCACCGCGCCGACCTGCATCTGCTCGATGACTTCCTTTTCCGAACCGAGCACACCGCCCGGGAAGTACTTGAAGGTCAGCTCGCCGTTGGATTCTTTGGTCAGGGTCTTGCCCATGCTTTCTTCGGCTACGACGGTCGGGTAACCGGCGGGGTGAATGTCGGCGAATTTGAGTTCCAGCGCCTGAGCGGCACCGGCAAAGGTGAACATCAGTGGAAGTGCAGCGGCGAGCAAGGTGCGTTTGAAGTTCATGGGGGTGAGTCTCCAGTCTTGTTATTGTTGTGTTCAAGGCGCAGCGGTGCAGCAGAGGGTTTAAAGCCAATCGTTGAACAAGGGTTCCGGAAGGCCTTTGACGCCTGGCTTCAAGGCGAACACGCCGCCGGCCAGAGATTGCGGATCGTGGTCATCGCCGGGACGGATCGAGGCGACGAACAAGGTGTCCATCCCGCTGCCACCGAAGGCGCACATGGTGGGTTTTTTCACCGGTACGGGCAGCGAGTAGTCAAGGCGCCCATCCGGCGTGAAGCGATGGACGAGGCCGGCGTCGTTGGCGCAGATCCAGTAGCAACCTTCGGCGTCCACGGCGGCGCCATCGGGGCGACCGGGGAAATGGTTCATGTCGACGAAGACGCGTCGGTTCGACGGTGTGCCAGTGTCCGTGTCGTAATCGAACGCCCAGATCAGTTGCACGTCGGGATGCGAATCGGACAGGTACATCGTCTTGCCGTCGGGGCTGAAACCGAGGCCGTTGGGCACGATGAAACCGTCGAGTTGCGCTTCGACCACCCCAGACTGCCCGGCGCCGTAACGATAGAGCCGGCCTTCGGGGGCATTCAGGCCCATGTTCAACACCATGCTGCCAGCCCAGAACCGGCCCTGACGGTCGCAGCGACCATCGTTCAGGCGCATGTCTTGGCGGCTGTGCTCGACGCTGGCCAACAACTCACTGTCGAGGCTGCCGTCGCTGTGCGGGTGCAGATGGAAGAATCCGCTTTCCATGCCGGCCACCCAGCCGCCACGGCTGTGGCGGGCAATGCAGGCGAGCATTTGCGGGGTTTTCCAGGCATGCACATGCCCAGTGTCGGCGCTCCAGCGTTGCAGGCCGCCGTTGGGAATATCCACCCAGTACAGCGCATTTTCCTCTGCCACCCAGACCGGGCTTTCACCCACGGCGTTGCGGGCATCGACGATCAATTCGGCTTGCATACTCATTCCTTTGCGTCGTTGTCAGGGTGATCAGTCGCCGAACGGACCTGCCGCGACAAACGCGCCGCCCTGATAGATCCGCGCCGGGTCATCGGCGGCCGGCATCGGTTGCGCTTCGACTTTTTCACGGAACACTTCCGAGCTGTCCTTCGCTTCAAAACCGAGGTGGCTGGCGAAGCGGTTGTCCCACCAGACGTCCTTGTTGTCGGACATGCCGTAGACAATCGTGTGACCGACGTTCGGCGTGTACAGCGAGTGTTCGAGCAATTGCGTGAGGTCGTCGAAGCTCAGCCAGGTGTGCATCATTCGACGGTTTTGCGGCTCGGGGAACGAGGAGCCGATGCGGATGCTGACGGTCTCGATGCCGTAGCGATCGAAGTAGAAACTGGCCATGTCTTCGCCGTAGGACTTGGACAATCCGTAGTAGCCATCGGGGCGGCGGGCGGAGCTGGCATCGAGCGGCTCGTCCTGTTTGTAGAAGCCGATCACATGGTTGGAGCTGGCGAAGATCACCCGTTTCACGCCATGTCGGCGCGCGGCTTCATAAATGTGGAAGACGCCGCAAATGTTAGCGCCGAGGATTTCTTCGAACGGGCGCTCAACGGAGACGCCACCAAAGTGCAGGATTGCATCGACGCCTTCGACCAATTGGTGCACGGCGTGTTTGTCGGCGAGGTCGCAGACGACGATTTCTTCGCGCTCATCGCTAGCCGGAGCGAGGGCGGCGATGTCGGACAGACGCAGCACATTGGCATAAGGGCGCAGGCGTTCGCGCAGAACTTTGCCCAGGCCACCGGCAGCGCCGGTCAGCAGCAGGCGATTGAATGGAGCGCGGGGAGTAGAGGTAGACGTCATGGCAATCCCTGGACATATTGTTATTAGGGTTGTTGTAGGTTGTCGTATGACTGCGCTGAAGTATCGGTAGGGTTTCCGGAACTTGTCAACGCGACTTTTGGTGTAGATGACGGAAGGCCCGGTTGTCTTTTCGATCACCACCGTTCCGTATTTGCAATGCAATCCCATGTGGGAGCGAGCCTGCTCGCGAAAGCGGTGTGTCAATCAACATCAATGGTGAATCTGCCGCCGCCATCGCTGGCAAGCCAGCTCCCACAGGTATCAGCGTTGTTTTCAATTACTGCATTCACCACAAAATCCTGTGGGAGCTGGCTTGCCAGCGATGAGGCCGGTCCAGGCAACACTTGCATCGACTGACACGCCGCCTTCGCGAGCAGGCTCGCTCCCACAGGGAAACTCGGTGTGGCGACTGGCTTTACAACAACGAAATCGGATAACTGATAAAGATCCGGTTCTCATCGAACTCGTTGGTGCTGAAGTCCCGGCGAATCGTTGCGTTACGCCATTTCACGTTGAGATTCTTCAGCGGCCCGCTCTGCACGGTGTAGGCCAGTTCCGACTCGCGGCCCCATTCCTTGCCGTCAGTAATTGTTCCGGTGTGCACGTTATCGCCGCTGATGTAGCGGTTCATCAGCGTCAAGCCGGGAACGCCGAGGGCGACGAAGTTGTAGTCGTGACGCAACTGCCACGAGCGCTCCTTGGCGTTGTCATAACTGGCGTTGTAACTGTCGTTGGCGAGGGTGCCGCCGCTGGTGCCGTTGACCCGCATCCACGCGTCGTCGCCGCTGAGTTTTTGCAGGCCGACGTAGAAGGTGTTGCCACCGTATTTGGCCGAAAGCAGGGCGAACGCGGTCTTGTTGTCGAGGTCGCCGGCCTGGGCGCTGCCGTCTTCCTTGCCGGTGAAGAAACCGAGGTTGGCGCCCAGGGTCCAGTCGCCCAACGGCTGGCTGTGGCTGAGGTTGAAATACTGCTGTTGGTAGATGTCGCTGAGTTCGGCGTACCACACGCCGACCAGGGTGCGCTTGTCGTTGAAGGTGTATTCGCCGCCGCCGAAGTTGAAGCGGTCTGATGTGAACGCGCCGCGGCCGTTCATCGACATGTCTTCCATGCTCGCGTCGTTGCGTGGGCTGTTGCCGCGGAACTGGCCGCCGTAGACGCTCAGGCCATTGATCTCGGTAGAGGTGATCTGGCCGCCGCGAAAGGTCTGCGGCAGGGAGCGGCCATCGTCGGAGCGCAGGATCGGCAGCACCGGCATCCATTCGCCAACCTTCAATTCTGTCTTCGAGACCTTGGCTTTCAACGCCACGCCGAGGCGGCCGAAATTATCCGCCGGACGCCCGTCATCGTGGATCGGCAACAGTTGCGTGCCGCCGGTGCCTTTGCCGCCATCAAGCTTTTGCGAATACATCCCCAGCACATCGAGACCGAAACCGACGGTGCCTTGGGTGAAGCCGGATTTGGCGTCGAGGATGAAGTTCTGCGTCCACTCTTCGGCCTTGCCCTGGGCATTGGCCGGGTTGACGAAGTTGCGGTTGAAGTAGGCGTTGCGCAGGTTCAGCGTGGCTTTGCTGTCTTCGAGAAAGCCTTCGGCATCGGCGCTCATCGGTAGGGCGAGGGCCAGGCTGCTGCAGCCGATCAGGCTCAGGGTGGAACGGTTGGAGAAGCGAGTTGGGCGGACGGAATTGCGGACAAGTGTGCTCACTGTGACGCTCCCTGTTTCGTTTGTTGTTTTTATTATTTGTCATACGTCGTCGTACAACATGGCTGCGGATATTTCCTAGGTTTTGCCGGAATGTCAACAGCAAGTTATACGATGACTTGCCGTCGCGACGCAGATCACTTTGTAGGAGCTGCGGCACGCTGCGATCTTTTGATCTGGCTTTTTAAAAAAACAGGATCAAAAGATCGCAGCCTCGTTTCACTCGACAGCTCCTACAAGGATCTGTGTTGTCCATGGGATGTGTGTTGCCGGTGAATTTGCGGCAAACTTCACCCACGTTCCGCACAAGGCCTTTCCATGGATCAATACGCCCCGCGCAACTGGCAGCCCCACGAAAAGCCCAGTCTGCCCGGTTCCCCCTCGACGCCGTTGCACTCCAATCCCAAGCGCCTGGCCTATGCGCTGGTCGGTGTGCTGGTGGCATTGACCGGTGGTTTGGGTAATTCGCTGGTGGTCGCCAACCTGACGTATCTGCAGGGCGCCCTCGGCGCAACCACCGCAGAAATGGCCTGGCTGCCGGCGGCGTATGTGATGACCAACGTGTCGATGAACCTGCTGTTGGTGAAGTTTCGCCAGCAGTTCGGTTTGCGCGCATTCACTGAAGTGTTCCTGGTGCTGTATGCGCTGGTGACCTTCGGCCATCTGTTCGTCAACGATCTGAATTCCGCCGTCGCAGTGCGTGCGGCGCACGGCATGGTGGGCGCGGCGCTGAGTTCGCTGGGCCTGTATTACATGGTCCAGGCATTCCCGGCGAAGTGGCGGATGAAGGCGCTGGTGCTGGGTCTTGGCACCTCGCAACTGGCGTTGCCGCTGGCGCGCTTGTTCTCCGAAGACTTGTTGCAGATTGCCGAATGGCGCGGCTTGTACCTGTTCGAATTGGGCATGGCGCTGCTGTCGCTCGGTTGCGTGTTGATGCTCAAGTTGCCGCCGGGCGATCGTTTCAAAACCTTCGAAAAACTCGATTTTCTGACCTTCGCGATTCTCGCTACGGGCGTGGCGTTGTTGTGCGCGGTGCTGTCGCTGGGGCGGATTGACTGGTGGCTGGAGGCGGACTGGATCGGTGTTGCCCTGGCTTCGTCCATCGCGCTGATTCTCGCCGGCCTGGCCATCGAACATAACCGTAGCAACCCGATGCTGATGACCCGTTGGCTTGGCAGCGGAACGATGATCCGCCTGGCGCTGGCGGTGACCCTGATTCGTATGGTCACCTCGGAGCAGTCCACCGGGGCGGTGGGCTTCATGCAAAACCTGAACATGGGCTACGAGCAGTTGCACAGCCTGTACGTGGTCATGCTGATTGGCAGCGTCGCGGGGCTGTTGACCAGTGCACTGACGATCGACCCCAAACACCTGTTGATGCCGTTGATCATCTCCCTGGGTCTGATGGCCACCGGGTCGGTGATGGACAGTTTTTCCAACAACCTGACCCGCCCGCAGAACCTGTATTTCAGCCAGTTCCTGCTGGCCTTCGGCAGCACGTTTTTCCTCGGCCCGACCATGGTTCTCGGCACGCGCAACGTGCTGACCAATCCGCGTAACCTGGTGAGTTTTTCCGTGCTGTTCGGGATCTGCAATAACCTTGGCGGCCTGCTTGGCGCAGCGCTTCTGGGAACTTTCCAGATCGTCCGGGAAAAATTTCATTCCAGTCAAATCGTTGAGCATCTGACGCTGTCTGACCCTTTAGTGGCAGCACGCGTGCAGAGCGGCGGCTCGGCGTACGGTGCGCTGTTGGCCGATCCGAGCCTGCGCAATCTCGCGGGTATTCGCACCCTGTCCAATGCCGCTACCCGTGAGGCCAACGTGCTGGCCTATAACGACGTGTTCATGCTGATCGCCGTGATTGCGGTGCTGACCATGATCTGGCTGTCCATTCGTGCGCTGTGGCTGATGAGCACCACCAAAGCCGTCGCCCCTGCGCCATCCACACCTTCGAGCGGTGCCACTTCTTCATGACCGAACCGACCACCACGACCACCAATGCCATTGCCGCGACGCCCGAGGGTGTGGCGCCGCCGTCATCGCCGAACACCGAGCCACGCTCGCTGCGAGTGCGGATCATCTCTTCGCTGGGCTTCGCCGCGATTGCTATCGTTGGCGTGCTGATCGTGCTTTATGCCTGGCAATTGCCGCCGTTCAGCAGCGCGGTCGAGACCACGGAAAACGCACTGGTGCGCGGGCAGGTAACGATCATCGGCCCGCAGCTCGCCGGGTATGTCTATGAAGTGCCGGTGCAGGATTTCCAGTACGTGAAGGCCGGCGATCTGCTGGTGCGTCTGGACGACCGCATTTATCAGCAGCGCCTCGATCAGTCGTTGGCGCAACTGGCGGTGCAAAAGGCTTCCCTGGCCAACGTGGTGCAGCAACGCAACAGCGCCGAGGCGACGATAAAATTGCGTCAGGCCGTGCAGGCCGACAGCGAAGCGCAATTGCGCAAAAGCGAGGCCGATCTGCGCCGAAATCAGGAATTGGTGCGCGACGGTTCAGTGTCCAAGCGTGAGATGGATGTGGCACTCGCAGCCAATGCGCAAAGCATTGCGGCGGTGGCGCAAGCCAAGGCCAATCTGGAAATCGCCCGGCAGGATCTGCAAACGGTGATCGTCAATCGCGGCTCGCTGGAAGCGGCGGTGGCCAGCGCCGAAGCGGCGGTGCAACTGGCGCGGATCGATCTGTCGAACACGCGCATCGTCGCCCCGCGTGACGGTCAGCTCGGGCAGATCGGCGTGCGCCTTGGCGCCTACGTCAACTCCGGGGCGCAGTTGATGGCGTTGGTGCCGAACCAGAAATGGGTGATCGCCAACATGAAGGAGACCCAGATGGACAACGTGCGGGTCGGGCAACCGGTGCGCTTCACCGTCGATGCGTTGAACCACCGTAAATTCACCGGGCATGTGCAGCATATTTCCCCGGGCACGGGGTCGGAATTTGCCTTGTTGCAGGCGGATAACGCCACCGGCAACTTTGTGAAAATTGCCCAGCGGGTGCCGGTGCGGATCACTATTGATCCTGATCAGCAGGAAGAGGAACGGTTGCGGCCGGGGATGTCGGTGGTGGTCAGCATCGATACCGCAGCCGGCGACACCCAACCCCACTGACCCAATGCATAACCTTGTGGGAGCGAGCCTGCTCGCGAAAGCGTCGTATCAGTCACATTTCTTTATCTGACACACCGCTTTCGCGAGCAGGCTCGCTCCCACATTTGAACTGTGTTTATCCAGTGATCATCGGGGGCAGGGTGCCGAGTAGCGAGACGGCGGCTACGGCGCCAATGCCGAGCAACCATTCAAGCATCACGCTGCGTCGCAGGGTGCCCATTCGTTGTTCGCAGTCATCGATGCGCAAGCGGTTGAACAATGCCAACCCGAGCATCGCCAGCACAATCATTGCCTTGATCAGCAGAATCAGCGCAAACCCACTGAACAACGGCGTCGGCCACCACTGGCCGGTCAGCACGCGCACGTTGATCAAACCGGTGATCAGCAGCCCGGCGACCAGCGCATAACCGACCCCGCTGAAACGCCGCAAAATCGCCGGCATCGGCTCCGTCGGCTGACGCAGGATCATCACCAGCAACAACAACCCGCCAAGCCACGCGGCCACGCAGGTCAGATGCACGATCTGGTTGAGAATCAGCAATTGCCCACTCAGCCCGTCGAGCATCGCCCCATGCCCGACCGGTGCCAGGGTCGCCAGCAGCAACGCGCTCAAGCCCAATCGCAATGGCGTGCTTGAACGCCAAGGTGTGAACAGCAACGCCAACAGCACAGCATTGATCAGCAGATGCCAACGCCACACCTGACCAAAAAACGTGTGGCCCAGTACCAGCGAAACTGTGTCCGGATCAAACGCCGCCGCTGCCGAACCGGCCATGCTCGCGGTGATCAACAGCGCCCAGGCAATCCCGCTGAGCAGCGCCACAGCAGCCAGCCAACGCGCCAGTCGCGCCAGGTGCCGGTCCACTTGCGGCGCTTCATCCTTGAGCAGCAACGGCCTGAACAGCCAGGCCCCGAACAGCATCAACACCACGATGAAATGCACAAAGCGGCACAGCACCAGCGCTTCACTCATGAATTACTGGCCAACCTTGAACTGATAAGCGCCTTCGCTTTTGTGCGTATCGACCGACACCGCGTGCCATTCGACTTTGTATTCGCCAGCGCTCAGCGGTGCGGCCGGGGTGACGATCAGGGTTTTCTTGTCGCCTTCGGTGGTCAGCGGCTTGATCGCGACCGGCGCGCCATCCTTGGTCACGGTGACTTTGGTGAAACTGGCCTCGACACCTTCGGAAAAGGTCAGGCGCAAATCGGCCGGGGCGGCGACGGTGCTGTCGGCGGCCGGGGTCTGGCTTTTCAGGTGAGCGTGGGCGAATACCGAGGATGCGGCGAACAGTGAAGCGAGCAGGGCAGTGGTGGTCAAGACGTTCTTGAACAGCATCGTAGATACCTCTGAGACAGGATCGAAGAGCCTCAGTTTAGCCATCCAGCCGCGTCAGTACGAAGTTTTGTTTACAGCGTTAGCCCGCGCACCAGAGCGGATGCTAGTCTTGGGCAACGCTGTTGTCAGGGAGCCCTCATGGGCAATCACAAGATCGAGATTCGTCGCAGTAACGTCGAAAAAATCCTCCTGGCGGCGGAGAAAGTCTTCGCTGAAAAAGGTTTCGGTGGCACCGCCATGGCCGACATAGCGGCCGAGGTGCAGTTGCCGCGTTCCAATTTGCATTACTACTTCAGCACCAAGAGCGAGCTGTACAGCGCGGTGCTGTTCGACTTGCTGGAAGTGTGGAAACAGGACGCGCTGTGCTTCGAGATGTTCGACGACCCGCGCGTGGTGCTCAGCAGTTACATCCGCGCCAAGATGAACCACTCGCGCAGCCGCCCGTACGGCTCGAAAGTCTGGGCCAACGAAATCATCCACGGCGCGCCGACCTTGGGCGAAGCGCTGGATGTCAGCCTGTATGACTGGGCGAAGATGAAGGAGGCGAAGATTCGGCAGTGGGTCGAGGACAAGCGGATTCTGCCGGTGGAGCCTTCGAGTTTGCTGTACATGATCTGGGCGTCGACACAGCATTACGCCGACTTTGATCATCAGGTGAATATTCTGAATGAGCACCAGCCGTTGTCGGACATGCAGTTTGAGCGGGCGGTGCAGACGGTGACGAGTGTGATCTTGCGTGGGATCGGACTGGAACCCTAGAAGCAGACCCTCACCCCAGCCCTCTCCCGGAGGGAGAGGGAGCCGATCGAGGTGTATTTAGAGGTACATCGACCTGAAAAACCGGGTTGATTATGGATTCAAAGCAGTCCTTGCCAGTTCATGCATCGATTATGGATTCAAATCAATCCTTGCCTATGAGTCCTGTCGGTTATGGATTCACAGCAGCACTATCAGGTCGGCGGAGTTTCGCAGCATCCCCCAATCAGTCCCCTCTCCCTTTGGGAGAGGGTTAGGGTGAGGGTCTTTCAGGATCAGCCCCCGATTCAGACCGCAACGTGATACGGATTGCGCGGATCATGATTCCAGTCCAGAAACGGCTTGCCAGTCTCCATCGGCACCATCTCGATACAGTCCGCCACCGGACAAGTGATCTGGCACAAGTTACAACCCACACACTCGTCATCAATCACTTCATATTTATGCGTGCCGTCCGCCTGCTTCAGACTACCGATCGCCTGGTGTGACGTGTCCTCGCAAGCAATGTGGCAGCGCCCGCAACCAATGCACGCGTCCTGATCAATCTTGGCGATCACCTGATAGTTGATGTCTAGGTACTTCCAGTCCGTGGTGTTGCCCACCGCACGCCCGGCAAACTCGGCAATATTGGCGTAACCCTGACTGTCCATCCACCGCGACAACCCGTCCTTCATCTCCTCGACAATCCGGAAACCATGCAGCATTGCCGCCGTGCACACCTGCACCGCACCGCTGCCCAGCGCCATGAACTCCGCCGCATCACGCCAACTGCCGATGCCGCCAATCCCGCAGATCGGCAAGCCTTGAGTCTGCGGATCGCGGGCAATCTCGGCGACCATGTTCAGCGCAATCGGCTTCACCGCCGAGCCGCAATAACCGCCATGCGTGCTTTTGCTGCCGACGGTGGGCAGGGCGACCATGTGTTCCAGGTCGACGCTGGTGATCGAGTTGATCGTATTGATCAGCGACACCGCATCGGCGCCGCCGCGATGCGCCGCCCGGGCCGCGACACGAATATCCGTGATGTTCGGCGTCAGTTTGACGATCACCGGCAGCGAGCAATAGGTCTTGCACCAGCGCGTGACTTGCTCGACGTACTCCGGCACCTGACCGACCGCCGCACCCATGCCACGTTCGGGCATGCCGTGCGGGCAACCGAAGTTCAGCTCGATACCGTCAGCGCCGGTGGCTTCCACCAGCGGCAGGATGTGTTTCCACGACTCCTCGACGCACGGCACCATCAGCGACACGATCAACGCGCGATCCGGCCAGTCCTTCTTCACCTGAGTGATTTCACGCAAGTTGATTTCCAGCGAACGGTCAGTGATCAGCTCGATGTTATTGATGCCGAGCACTTCGCGGTTATTGCCGTAATGCGCTGAGTAGCGCGAGGAGACGTTGACCGCCGCCGGATCCTCACCGAGGGTTTTCCAGACCACGCCACCCCAGCCTGCTTCAAAGGCGCGGACGACGTTGTAGGCTTTGTCAGTAGGCGGCGCGGAGGCCAGCCAGAACGGATTCGGCGCCTTGATGCCAGCGAAGACTATCGAGAGATCGGCCATTTACGCAGCCTCCACGTTGAGCATCAGTTGCGCGTTGATCGCCTCGGCGGCGAGTTTGCCATGCTGTACGGCTTGCACGGTGAGGTCCTGATCGAGGCTGGTGCAGTCGCCACCGGCATACACGCCGGGGATGCTGGTGCGCAGGTTTTCATCGACGTAGATGCGTTCACCCTGACGCTTGAGCTCACGGGCCAATGGGTCAGCGAGGGCGCTGCCATCGAACGCCTGGCCGATGGCTTTGAAGATGGCATCAGCGGCCAGTTCGAAGGTCTCCCCGGTGGTTTGCAGGCGACCGTCGACCAGATCGGTACGAGCGAAACGCATGCCGCGCACCTGGCCCTGAGCGTCGAGCAGCACCTCTTCCGGTTGCGCCCAGGTCAGCAGGCGTACCTGATTGGCTTTGGCGATGTCCTGCTCATGGCCGGTGGCGCCCATGTCCGCCGCGCCACGGCGATACACCAGATTCACATCACGGGCGCCGAGGCGGGCCATTTGCACAGCCATGTCGATCGCCGTGTTACCGGCGCCGAGGACGATGCAACGCTCGGCCAGCGGCAGTTGCGTGAGGTCATCGGCCTGACGCAGTTCGCGGATGTAATCGGTGGCAGCAAGCAGACCCGGCGCATCTTCGTGTGCTAGGCCGAGTTGTTTGCTGGCATTGAGGCCGAGGCCGAGGAACACCGCGTCGAACTGCTGATGCAGTTCGCTGAGGGTCAGATTCTCGCCAAGCTTCTGCCCGTGGCGGATTTCGATGCCGCCGATTTGCAGGAGGAAATCCAGTTCCTTTTGCGCGTAGTCATCGACCAGTTTGTACTTGGCGATCCCGTATTCATTGAGGCCGCCAGCCTTCTCCCGCGCCTCGAAAATCACCACATCATGACCGTGCATGGCGCTACGGTGCGCACAGGACAAACCGGCAGGACCGGCACCGACCACGGCAATGCGTTTACCGCTGGCGGCGGCACGCTGGAACGGGTGCTCGGTGAAGTTTGCGTTGTCGACGGCATAGCGCTGCAGCAGGCCGATCAACACTGGCGCGCATTCGTGGGCGTTGTTGCGCACGCAGGCTTGCTGACAGAGGATTTCGGTCGGACAGACTCGTGCGCAACTGCCGCCGAGGATGTTGGCCGAAAGGATTTTCTGCGCAGCGCCGGGGACGTTGTCCTGATGGATATTGCGGATGAACGAGGGAATATCGATCTCGCTCGGGCACGCATTCACGCACGGTGCGTCGTAGCAATACAGGCAGCGCGAGGCTTCCAGATGCGCTTGCCGATCGTTGAGCGGCGGCGTCAGATCAGTGAAATGCCCGGCGAGGGCGGCCGCGCTTTCGTGCGGGTGGGGGAGATGGTTCAGGGTCTCGATCACGGTTTATGGCCTCACGGTTATTTGAGGTGCTGCCTCTGATGGGCAGATCGTTCCCACGCTCTGCGTGGGAATGCCTCTAGGGACGCTCCGCGTCCAGTGACGCGGAGCGTCACGGGCTTCATTCCCACGCAGAGCGTGGGAACGATCATCTTCTGGGGATCAGCGTTTCACGGCAGTGGGCCGGTGCATCTCAGCCCGCTTGCTCAGCAAATCAAACACCGCCGGATACGCCGGCCGTTCGATATACCGTCCGGCGCCACGCTCGGCACGCAGGTCGCCATCGGCCCAGACCACGCGGCCCTGGCTGACGGTATGGCTCGGCACGCCGCGTACGGTCTTGCCTTCGAAGATGTTGAAGTCCACCTGCTGATGGTGGGTCTTGGCGGAAATGGTGCGCGTACCCTGCGGATCCCACAGCACCAGATCGGCATCGGCGCCAACGCGAATCGCACCTTTGCGCGGATAGAGATTGAAGATTTTCGCGGTGTTGGTGGAGGTGAGCGCGACGAAATCCTGCATCGACAAACGCCCGGAGTTAACCCCCTCATCCCAAAGCACCGCCATGCGGTCTTCAATGCCGGCGGTGCCGTTGGGAATCTTGCTGAAGTCATCACGGCCGGCGGCTTTTTGCTCGGCGCAGAAGCAGCAATGGTCAGTCGCGGTGGTGTGCAGATTGCCGTTTTGCAGACCGTGCCACAGCGCTTCCTGATGACCGCGCGGGCGGAACGGTGGGCTCATCACGTAACCGGCAGCGGTCTGCCAGTCCGGGTGTTGGTAGACGCTGTCGTCGAGCAGCAAATGCCCGGCGAGCACTTCGCCGTACACCGGTTGGCCCTTGCTGCGTGCATAGGTGATTTCGTCGAGGGCTTCTTTCGTTGAGACGTGCACCAGGTACAACGGCGTGCCAATGGTTTCAGCGATGCGAATCGCCCGGCTAGCCGCTTCACCTTCAACCTGCGATGGCCGCGACAGCGGATGCGCTTCCGGCCCGGTGATGCCCTGGGCCATCAACTTGCGTTGCAAGTGATAAACCAGCTCGCCGTTTTCCGCGTGCACGGTCGGCACTGCGCCGAGTTCCAGGCAACGTTCGAAGCTCGCCACCAGCGTGTCGTCGGCGGCCATGATCGCGTTCTTGTAGGCCATGAAGTGCTTGAAGCTGTTGATCCCGTGATGGCTGACCAGCTCGGCCATTTCCTCACGCACCTGCTCGCTCCACCAGGTGATCGCGACGTGGAAGCCATAGTCGGACGCGGATTTTTCCGCCCAGCCACGCCACTGATGAAACGCTTCCATCAACGACTGCTGCGGATTGGGAATCACAAAGTCGATGATTGATGTGGTGCCACCGGCCAGTCCCGCCGCCGTGCCACTGTAAAAATCTTCACTGGCCACAGTGCCCATGAACGGAAGCTGCATGTGGGTGTGCGGATCGATGCCGCCGGGCATCAGGTATTGGCCACTGCCGTCGAGCACTTCGGCGCCGGCGGGAATATCCAGGTTTTCACAGATGGCTTTGATCACGCCGTCGGCGCAATAGACGTCGGCGCGATAACTTTCATCATGGGTAACAACGGTGGCGCCACGGATCAACAGAGACATTCCGAGTTCCTCGCAGGCATTGACCGACTTGTGTCGGTTCTAGATGTTTTATTGGTGTACAGCGTTACAGGTTGTATTCCTGTCAGCGCTGTCAGGAATAGAAGCTAGTCGCAGATTTGCAATAGATCAAGAATATTTTTTATAAGCTTATTACTCTTTTAACTGATTGAAAGTATTAGATAAAACCGTTGAATCACCAAAATGGTGAGGCCGTTCACCATTTTGACGCACTTGACAGGATGGAAATATGAGCAAGATTTTGTATGTGAAATCAGCCGCTTGAAGTTGAGCTGCGGCTGCTCGCGCACATTGAAAATAAATGCAGTGCACCAGATTGAGTCCTGACAGTTCGAACAACTTGCCCGACGTTTAGCCTGAGCGTTCAGACAAGTTTTCGCGGACTCCCAAGGTGAATAATTAAAACTGATGAATATCAGAAAGTTGCAAAGCGTTTGCAGTACCGCCCGATGCGAAAGCGGGGCACCCGGCACGTTTATTGATGCCGCCGCTGACACCATGGCCGGTGCACGAAAGTTGTCAGTTCCTCCGGCCATCGTCCGGTTTGCACCTGCGAGTGCCAGCCGCCTGATGAGCAAAAAAATAATCAGAAGAACAGTGGAGCGGCCATGCAACAGAACAGATCGCAAGTGACCGAGCGCGACGGCTTGTTCGAACTCGAAGCCGGCAGCGATGTCCCCGACAGTCCCCGTTACAACCACGACATGGCACCAACCAAGGTGCGCGAACGAACCTGGAACAAATGGCACATCACCGCGCTGTGGGTCGGCATGTCGATCTGTGTGCCGACCTATACCCTCGGCGGCGTGCTCACCGCGTACTTCGGCTTGACCGTCGGCGAAGCGCTGCTGGCGATTCTGTTCGCCAACGTCATTGTGCTGATTCCGCTCACGCTTAACGCCTTTCCCGGGACCAAGTACGGCATTCCGTTCCCGGTGCTGCTGCGTTCATCGTTCGGCATTCTCGGCTCCAACGTGCCGTGCCTGATTCGCGCGTTGGTCGCGTGTGGCTGGTTCGGCATTCAGACGATGTTTGGCGGGTTAGCGATCCACCTGTTTCTCGGCTCGGTGTTCGAGGGCTGGAAATCCCTCGGTGGAACGGGGGAGGTGATCGGTTTCATGATTTTCTGGGCGCTGAACCTGTGGGTGGTGATTCGTGGCGCCGAGTCGATCAAGTGGCTGGAAACCTTGTCGGCGCCGTTGCTGGTAGCGGTCGGCATCGGTCTGCTGGTTTGGGCGATGCCCAATGTGTCGATGACTGAACTGCTGGCGATTCCGCCAAAACGTCCGGAAGGCGCCAGTGTGGTGAGTTACTTCGCCGCCGGGTTGACGGCGATGGTGGGTTTCTGGGCGACGTTGTCGCTGAACATTCCGGACTTCAGTCGTTACGCCAAGAGCCAGAAAGATCAGATCCTCGGGCAGATTTTCGGCCTGCCGCTGACCATGTTTTTGTTCGCTTCGCTGGGCGTGATCATGACCGCGGCGTCGGTGAAACTGGTCGGTGTGACGGTCTCTGATCCGGTCAGCCTGATCGGTCATATCCAGAGCCCGGTGTGGGTCGCGGTGGCGATGGCATTGATCATCATCGCCACGTTGTCGACCAACACCGCCGCGAACATTGTCTCGCCGACCAACGACTTTCAGAACATCGCGCCGAAGGTGATCAACCGCACCAAAGCGGTGTTGCTGACCGGGTTGGTCGGGCTGTTGCTGATGGGCCATGAGTTGCTGAAAAAGCTTGGTTTGATTGTCTCCGATGTCAGCCTGGAAACCGTTTATTCCAATTGGCTGCTCGGGTATTCAAGCCTGCTCGGACCGATCGCCGGGATCATGGTGGTGGACTATTTCCTGATCAAGAAACAGCAACTCGATCTGGCCGGGTTGTACCGCGATGACGTCTATCCGGCGTGGAACTGGGCGGGGTTTCTTGCGTTCGGGGTGCCGGTTGTACTGACCTTGTTGTCGCTGGGCAGCGATGCGTTCAGCTGGTTCTACAGCTATGGCTGGTTCACCGGCTCGGCGCTGGGCGGGATTATTTATTACGGGTTGTGCGTGATGCGTGCGCAGCCCTCTGCCGTTAAAACAGCGGTGTAGCGACAGGCCTCATCGCGAGCAGGCTCACTCCTACATTTGGAATGCGTTCCCCTGTAGGAGTGAGCCTGCTCGCGATAGCGGTCTACCCGACACCACAGCAATATCCATAAGAAAAGCAGCCTGAGGAGATCCCCATGAACGCAGCCGTAGACGTTCTGCAATCGAGCCATCAGCACATCAACCGCGACCGCTTATGGGCGTCGCTCATGGAGTTGGCCAGACTCGGCGCCACGGTCAAGGGCGGGGTCTGTCGTCTGGCCCTGACCGACCTCGACCGCCAGGCCCGCGACCTGTTTGTGCAATGGTGCAAGGACGCCGGATGCAGCGTCACGGTCGATGAAGTCGGCAACATCTTCGCCCGTCGCCCGGGGCGCAATCCCGACCTGCCGCCAGTGATGACCGGCAGCCACATCGACACCCAACCCACCGGCGGCAAGTTCGATGGCTGCTTCGGCGTACTCGCCGGTGTCGAAGTGCTGCGTACCCTCAACGACCTCAAGGTGGAAACCGAAGCGCCACTGGAAGTGGTGGTCTGGACCAACGAAGAAGGCTCGCGCTTTGCGCCGTGCATGATGGGCTCCGGCGTGTTTGCCGAAAAATTCACCCTCGAAGAAACCCTCGCCAAGGTCGATGCCGAGGGCGTCACGGTCGGCGAAGCGCTGAACGCCATCGGCTACGCCGGTTCGCGCAAGGTCAGCGGACATAAAGTTGGCGCTTACTTCGAAGCGCACATAGAACAAGGCCCGATCCTCGAAGACGAGCAGAAAACCATCGGCGTGGTGCTCGGCGCGCTGGGGCAGAAGTGGTTCGACCTCAAGCTGCGCGGCGTCGAGGCTCATGCCGGACCAACCCCGATGCACCTGCGCAAAGATGCCTTGGTCGGCGCCTCGGTTATCGTCGGCGCAGTCAACCGCGCAGCCCTCGGCCATCAACCGCACGCCTGCGGCACGGTCGGTTGCCTGCAAGCCTATCCCGGCTCGCGCAACGTCATCCCCGGCGAAGTGCGCATGACCCTCGACTTCCGGCATCTGGAACCGGCACGGCTGAATTCGATGATCGCTGAGGTCAAACAAGTCATTGAAGCGACCTGTGAGGAACATGGACTGACTTATGAACTGACACCTACCGCCGACTTCCCGCCGCTGTACTTCGAAAAAGGCTGCGTGGAAGCGGTACGCGGCGCGGCCAAGGGCCTGGGCCTGTCGCACATGGACATCGTCAGCGGCGCCGGTCACGACGCCATTTTCCTCGCCGAACTCGGTCCGGCGGGGATGATTTTCGTACCGTGCGAAGGCGGCATCAGCCACAACGAAATCGAGAATGCCGCGCCGGATGATCTGGCGGCGGGGTGCGCGGTGTTGTTGCGGGCGATGCTGGCGGCGTCGGCGGCGGTGGCAGCCGGTAAAGCCGCCGCATAAACATCAACAGATCGCAGCCCTGTGTAGGAGCTGCCGCAGGCTGCGATCTATTCCTGTCACCCCAATGTCATGAAAATGTGCGACGTTGCCGCCCATGAAAATCATCACCTCCGGCGCGTCCTATCTGGACATCGACGCCTACGCCTGCTGCATCGCCTACGCCGAATTACTCAATCTGCAAGGCATCCCCGCCCGCGCCGTCAGCAGCGCAAAACCCAACGCCAGCGTCTCGAAAACCGTGCTTGATTGGGGTCGCGCTTTTCAAACGCATGAACCATCGCTGACTGACGAATTCATCTTGGTCGACGTATCCGACTATCACCATTTCGATCCACTGGTTGTGCTCGATCAGGTCGTGGAAGTCATCGACCATCATCCAGGTTACGAAGATTACTGGGCAAAGAAACTCGGTTCAGCCGCCGACATCCGCCCGATCGGCGCTGCGGCAACTCATGTCTTTCAGCGTTGGCAGATCTCAGACTTGCTAACAAAAATCAGCGAACAATGCGCCGCACTGTTGGCCACCGCGATCCTTGACAACACCCTGAACTTCACCAGCCAGATGACCACCGCAGCGGTCATTGACGCCTACGCAGAACTCGCGTTTCGGGCGAAACTCGCGACCGACTGGCGCGAGAAATACTTCCTCGAATGCCAGGCCAGTATCGAATCTGACCTTGCCAATGCTTTGGCAGCCGACCTGAAACGGCTGAAACCCGAAAGTAATCTGCCGCAAGTCTTCGCACAAATGACCGTGTGGGATGCCGATGCGTTGCTGCAAAAGCATCGGCCAGCGATCAGCCAATGGATGGCGGAGCAGGGCGATGACTGGATGCTGAATATCATCAGCATCCGCGACGAAAAAAGCTGTTTTCTGGCAGACCCGGTTTTGAGCCAACGCAAACTCAATCGCCTGCTGACACTGGACTGGCACGCCGGCATGGCCGTCCACGCACCCTCAATCCTGCGCAAGCAACTACTCAAACTGGGCCTACGCACAAACCTGTAGGAGCCGAGCTTGCTCGCGAAGGCGTCATGTCAGGCAAATCACATCTCCCTTACACACCGCCTTCGCGAGCAAGCTCAGCTCCTACAAGGGTTACGCGATCAATCCAGGGTGAGGTTTTTTGTTCGGCGGTCATTGCCCTGCGGATTGCCAACATCCAGCAACCGTCTCTCCGCCAACACATTCTCCAGCGCCTGACGCTCGAACGGCGCCATTTGGTGTTCGCGCTTTTTCAGCTCCAGCAGAATGGGGCTGGACCAGGTGCGATAGGTTTGTTCGATCGTGCGACGCGACGTCATCAGTCTCTCCTTGATCAAGAGCCAGGGGCTCAGTCCGATGAGGGAGTAACGTTAGACGACAAACCCGGAAGGCGCGAATGCCGGGTATTTGTGGGGGCTGGGTTGCTGTGATGAACTTTTGAAACGCGAATAAAGAAGAGTTAAAAGACAAATTTCTTGTTCATTAATGGAATAAACCTTGGGACTTGACTGTAGGACAGACCTTATCCCTACCTTTGATCTAAAAAGCAGTTTCAAAATCTGTTCTTGTCGGTGAGTATGGCCTCTGTTTTTAAGCGTTCAGATGTCGTTTCGTCGAATTTTCCATGGAGAAATGGTTCATGACCATCAAGATCGAAGGAGTGATCGCCAGCAAGATTGGCTTCGCTTCTCACCAAAATTCTGTCCCGGTCCTCAGAGAACTGACCGTACACAACGATGGTGAAGCTGATTACAGCGATCTTGAGCTGGAGCTTGTCGCGGATCCTCCCTTCCTTGAAGGCAAGACTTGGCGTCTGGATCGATTAAACAAAGATTCGACGCTGCATATTTCGGAACGCAATTTAAAGCTGAATGCCGCTTATCTCGCCGATTTGACGGAAAGCCTTAGCGCGACTCTTGTTCTGTGTCTTCGTTGCAACGGTGAAGTTCTCAATAGTCAAAACTTCCCGGTCGAGCTTTTGGCGAGAAACGAGTGGGGCGGCGTTAACTCTATGCCAGAGCTGCTGCCGGCGTTTGCGATGCCAAATGACCCTGCGGTAGATCGGATCCTTAAGTCTGCTTCTGATGTCCTGCGCCGAGCTGGCAAAGCGGATGGCATCAACGGTTACGAAAGTAAGTCCAGAACCAGAACCTGGGAACTGACTTCTGCAATATGGTCTGCAGTCTGCGGACTTAAATTAAGCTATGCGCTGCCACCGGCAAGCTTTGAGACTTTCGGCCAGAAGGTCAGAACGCCAAGCCTCATATTGGAGGGCGGTGTTGCAACATGCCTGGACACAGCGTTGCTCTTTGCCGCAGCACTGGAGCAAGCCGGACTGAACGCACTTCTGTTGCTGACGAAAGGTCATGCTTTTGCAGGTGTTTGGTTGCAGCCTCAGGAGTTCTCTCAACTGATTACAGATGAGGCTTCAGCGGTACGAAAGCGTATCGACCTGAAAGAGGCGCTTGTATTTGAAACCACTCTGGCAACGCAATTTCCTGTGCCAAGTTTCAGTCAGGCGATTAGTACAGCTGAAAGGCAGGTCAACGATGATGATTTCATCATGGCCATTGATATGCATCGAGCACGCATGCAACGCATTCGTCCGTTGGCAACGTCAATTCCCGCGTCGAAATCAGATGTGATTGAAGAGTCGGAGGCGCCACTCGAGGCATTGGAGATTGCGCCACAATTACCGGGTTTTGACGTAGAGATTCTTACTGAGTCAGAAACACCTGCCGGTAAGCTGACGCTGTGGCAACGCAAACTTCTCGACCTGACTACTCGAAATCGACTTTTACATCTGCCGGATAGTGCTAAAGGCGTGCGCTTGATTTGTCCTGAGCCCGCTGAATTAGAAGACCAATTGGCCAGCGGTAAACGCATCAGGATCGTGTCTATACCGGATCTGGAGGCTGGAGGTAGAGATGCGGCACTCTATGAGCAACAAAATCGAGAGTCGCTCAGAGATGAATACGCTCGCAGCGCATTGTCTCGTGGTGAGGTACTGGCCACCCTTGACAAAACCAAGCTCGAAGTAGCGCTGATTGACCTGTACCGGAAAGCTCGAAGTGATCTTGATGAAGGCGGAGCCAATACTCTCTTTCTTGCACTCGGCTTTTTAAAGTGGAAAAAGTCGGCAGACGACCCAAAAACCTATTCCGCTCCTTTAATTTTGCTACCCGTAAAACTTGATCGTAAAAGTGCGCTGTCCGGCGTGACGATGACTTTGCTTGAGGATGAGCCTCGCTTCAATTTGACCCTGCTCGAACTGTTACGACATGACTTTGAGCTCGTTATTCCAGGGCTTGAAGGCGAACTTCCGACTGACGAGAGTGGTATTGATGTCACTGGGATCTGGAATACAGTGCGCCGAGCCATCAGAGACGTGCCGGGCTTCGAGGTCACCACAGAGCTCGTGCTGGGAACGTTCTCCTTCGCGAAATATTTGATGTGGCAGGATCTGGCTGCTCGCTCTGAACAGCTTTTGAAGAGCCCGATGGTCAAACATTTGCTGGAGAGAAGTGTCGGCGGTGAAGGCTTTGCTACGTCGGGGGAGTTTCCGCAGCCTCACGAGTTAGATAGAAAAGTCAGCCCGGCCGATCTTTTCACACCGTTGCCGGCGGACTCCTCACAATTGGCTGCCGTTGTTGCCTCCGCCAGTGGTTGTGATTTCGTTCTTGATGGGCCTCCCGGCACCGGTAAGTCTCAAACCATCGCCAACATGATCGCCCACAACTTGGCCCTAGGCCGCAGGGTCTTGTTTGTCGCAGAAAAAATGGCCGCTTTGGACGTTGTTTATCGTCGGCTCGAAGAAAAAGGGCTAGGTGAATTCTGCCTTGAGTTGCACTCCAGCAAAACATCCAAGGTTGAAGTACTTAAACAACTGGAGCGGGCTTGGGATGTTCGCGACGCGTTGACCGCTGAAGAGTGGGCTGTAGAAACGGCAAAACTGCACAAACTACGAAATCGATTGAACGAAGTCGTGGGAACCTTGCATCGTCGGCAACCTAATGGATTAACAGTCCATCAGGCGATAGGTCGTGTCGTACGAGATGGGCACGCCGCGCTACCGCGTATTACATGGCCAGTGGGAACATCTCACGACGCGGAAGATTACGCGCGCCTGCGTGATCTTGCCCGGCGTCTCGACTTGAATAGTCAGGCTGCCCGCGATCTGTCAGCGGACTTCTCGCTCATCGCTCCCACCGAATGGTCAAACGGCTGGCAAGAGTCGATCGCTGCAGTATCCAGGGAGCTGCCGGGAGTCATTGAACGGCTGAAGATTGCCTGTGACAACTTGTTGAGAGCCACCGATCTTCCCCTAGCCGTTACGAGTGGAGAGGACATCGAGCGTTTTTGTCAGTTTGTTGCGCTCTTGGTAGATACGCACGGTATCGATCTTTCCTTTGCATTCACGTTGAATGCCAGTGCCAAGATCGTTGCAGCCAAGAAAGCTGTGCAGATCCTCACAAGTTACCAAGAAATTGAACACTCGCTCTCGGTGCGTTACGCCTCAGAAGCCTGCCGCACCATCAACCTCGAACAACTCAAAACCGACTGGGAAACCGGCAAGACCAAGTTTTGGTTCCTCGCTACTTTGGCCAAGAAAAAGGTGGGTAAAAACCTTGCGGGTCAGGGCGGAGCGGTTGGACTACCGAACGTTGAGCAGGATCTTGCCAGGCTGTTCGAAATGCGTGATCTGCTCATCTCGCTGGACAGCTTGTCGGCAGATATAAGCGCCGTGCCTGGATGGAGCGGAGTATCCAGTGATCAATCCGCGATGGCAGTAGCTTGGGAGCTCGCTGAACGCCTGAGAACGTTGATCAGCTCAAACGCTGAGTCCCCTGAAGATCTTATTGCACTGCGCGGAGCCACTCAAAAGCTTGTGGTTGAAGCCAATGAGTTATTGGGCGGGGGTGGTTTTATCGCAGCAGCGCTTCACCAGTTAATAGATGCATTGGAAACGTTCAGTCAGACGAGCAAACGCTTCGATGAGCTGAGTAACCGCCCGGCAGAGGGCAAATTAACGATTGAGTCATTGCTCGACGCGACCAGTGCTATTTCTCGGCATGAGTTCAAGCTGAAAGCCTGGTGCGATTGGTGTCGGGTGCGTGAAGAGGCAATTGCCGCCGGGCTTCAACCTTTAAGTGATGCGTTGGCAATTAAGGGGCTGCCAGAGGGCAGTACTGTAGATGCATTCGAAACATCTTATGCACGCTGGTTTGCAAGGGTGATGATCGACGCGGAACCGCTGCTGCGTAATTTCGTGCCAGCAGAGCACACTAGCGATATTGAGGCATTTGTACGTCTGGATGAGGATCTTTCCAAGCTTACTGTTCGATACATTCGAGCGAAGCTGTGTGGATTGATCCCGTCGAAAAACGAGATCGGCAAGCAAGGTGGTTTCGGCATCTTGAAGCATGAGCTGCAAAAATCACGTCGGCACAAACCGGTTCGACAGCTTGCTGTTGAGATGGGCGATGCCATGTCGAAACTCGCTCCTTGCATGCTGATGAGCCCTCTTTCTATTGCGCAATATCTTCCAACGGATCTCGAACTTTTTGACTTGGTGATATTCGATGAGGCTTCACAAATTGCGCCATGGGATGCCATAGGTTCAATCGCGAGAGGCAAGCAGGTAGTCATTGCGGGTGATCCGCGCCAGATGCCACCAACCAACTTTTTCAATCGCGCTGCGTCCGCCGCAGAAGATGATACTGCTGAGGACATGGAGAGCATTTTGGATGAGTGTCTGGGGGCAGGCATTCCAAGTCATAGACTCAGTTGGCACTACCGCAGTCGCCATGAAAGCCTGATCGCATTCTCGAACCATCGTTACTACGACAGTAATCTCATTACTTTCCCTGCGGCTGAAACGCGCGCCAGTGCTGTCGAGTGGCGCCGTGTTGATGGCGTCTACGCGAAAGGCAAGGGCAGGCACAATCAGGCCGAGGCCGAGGCCATCGTTACCGAAACTGTGAAACGCTTGATGGATCCGGCCTTTGTAGCCAGCGGTCATACTATTGGGATCATCACACTCAATAGCGACCAGCAAAGACTGATTAACGATCTGCTGGATAGGGCGCGGCAACAGTTTCCGCAGATTGAGCCCTTCTTCCAGCATGACATTGCCGAACCCGTCGTCGTAAAAAACCTGGAGACAGTCCAAGGCGATGAGCGCGATTTGATCATGCTAGGTATCGGGTATGGCCCAACCGAGCCTGGTGCACAGGTTATGTCGATGAACTTCGGCCCATTGAACAAAGAAGGCGGATGGCGTCGTTTGAATGTAGCGATAACCCGTGCACGTAGGGAGATGATGGTTTTCTCATCTTTTGATTCTTCGATGATTGATTTGAATCGAACCAACGCCCGGGCTGTTCGCGATCTGAAGCACTTCATTGAATTTGCCCAGAGAGGGCCAAGGGCTCTTGCTGAGGCAGTGCAAGGTTCAGTGGGCGGTTATGACTCGCCTTTTGAAGAAGCTGTTGCTCAAGAGCTGAGACGAAAAGGCTGGCAAGTCGTGCCACAAATTGGGGTATCTCGTTTCCGCATTGATTTGGGCATTGTACATCCGGACAGACCTGGTGATTATCTGGTTGGTGTTGAATGTGACGGTGCGACCTATCACAGTGCTGCCACCGCGCGCGATCGCGACAAGGTTCGTAGCGCAATCCTGCAAGGGTTGGGCTGGAAGCTGGTTCGGCTCTGGTCTACAGAGTGGTGGATTGATAAGTCTGGAGCGCTGGATCGCTTGCATGCATCGCTCGAAGCCCTTTTGGATGAGTCGCGTGCGACCGCTCTTGTTAGCAAAAAAGTTGAGCAGGAATCCTCAATACCTCATTTGTCATTGGTGCATAGCGCTCCATTGGCGAATGACGTAGAGCAAGAGGAAATTTCTGCTGTACCGGAGGGCGATTCTTCTGACGAACTACCTCCCGAAGTCAAAATCGCAAAGTCGTTTGCATTGCAGGCCTCACCCGTAATCAAAGATGAATACCGTGTCACCGACTTCACAAGCGTGGGAGACAGAATCAATGCCGCCGCTTTTTACTCGCCTGAATATGATGCAGTTCTTGCTCAGTTGATTGCACATGTGTTGCTGCAGGAGGCTCCAATCCTCGATTCAGTGTTGGTACAGCGCGTAGCTCGGGCACATGGCTTTCAACGTTCTGGGCGTCTCATTCGAGAGCGAGTTCTTGATCTGACAGAGCAAAATCATCATCTGAAAACGGATCCGGTTGATGGCCAATTTGTTTGGTATTCCGAAAGTGATATTGCTGGCTGGAACAAATATCGGATACCTGCGACATTGGATGACGGCAGGTCGGTGGAGGAGATTGCCGCTGAGGAACTACTGATGGTCGCCTCTTTGATTTCCGCTGGCGACATGCCCCTGGAAATTGCCAAAACTTTCGGCGTGAAGCGTTTGACTGGACCCGCACGTGAAAGGATAGAGCTGGCAATGAAGTCGATATCAGATTTGTAATTTTTTGAAGCGGTACAGCGAAAAAGGAGAGCATGGCGGTTGCCAGCTCTCCTTTTTATTGCCTGTTTACTCGGTCGACTGAAAGTCCGCCATCGCTGGCAAGCCAGCTCCCACAGGGTTTTCATTTGTTGCGGGGTCAGTCGTCGACGTTCATCAATTGCTGCACGCCTTCCCACGCTTCGGCGCGCATGCGTTCGATGTCCAGGCCCGGAATCACGCCGTTGTCGACGACGATCCGGCCGCCCACCAGGCTGTATTTCACCGTGATCGGTTCGCCCGCAACCACAGGCGCGACGGCGCTGTCGTGGAAGCCATAGAACCGAGGATGATCGAGGCTGTAGACCACCAGGTCCGCCGCTTGCCCGACTTCCAGCGTGCCGACGGCGCCAAGCCCCAGCACCTGCGCGCCGCCCGCCGTGCCCCAGTGAATGACGTCTTCAGCAGTGGTCGCCGAGGCGCCTTGTTCGGCGCGATGGATCAGCCACGCGGTGTTGGCTTCGCCGACCATGCTCCCGGATTCGTTGGAGGCGACACCGTCGACACCGAGGGAGATCGGCACGCCGGCCTCGTACATTTGCGGGATCGGCGCGACGCCACTGCCCAGCCGGGCGTTGCTCACCGGGCAGTGGGACACGCCGGTGCCGGTCTGCGCGAGCATGCGGATTTCTCCCGGTTGCAGGTGTACGGCGTGGGCGAACCAGACGTCCGGGCCGAGCCATTCGTGTTCGGCGACGAATTCCACCGGCAGGCAGTTGTATTTTTCCCGGCAGAAATTCACGTAGTTCTGCGTTTCCGACAGGTGCGTGTGCAGGCGCAGGCCGAGGCCGCGCGCGGTATGGGCGAGTTCGCGCAGCAGGGTTGGCGGCAAGGAAAAGGTCGGCGTGGTCGGGGCGACGACCACGCGGCGCATCGCGTCTGGGGTGTCCTGGTGATACAGCGATTTCAGCCGTTCGATATCGCCGACCATTTGTTCGAGGCTTTCTGGTTGCAGCGCAGTTTTCGAGAAGCCGGGATGCGCGCTGGCCGACTCCAGCGCGCCGCCACGGCACAGCACAAAGCGCAGGCCAAATTCATCGGCCATGTCGAACAGCAAGTCGCCGGTCTCGGTGCTGCCGTGGGCGTGGTAGAGGTAGTGGTGATCGGCGCAGGTGGTGACGCCGGACAGCAGCAACTCGACCATGCCCAGCCGTGCGGCGATCCGCGCCAGTTGTGGGGTGAAGCGGTTGAGGCGCGGGTAGGGCACGCTCGCCAGCCAGCCTTGCAGATCCTGATTCAGTCCTTCGGGCACGGCTTTGAGCAGGTTCTGGAACAGGTGATGGTGGGTGTTGATCCAGCCTGGATAGACCACGCTGTTGCGCGCGTCGATCAGCCGTTCGCCGGGTTGTGGTTCAAGGTTCGCGGCCATTTCAGCGATGCGACCATTGACCACGCGAATGTCCACGGCGCCGGCCCGCGCGCGAGGGCCGCGCAGGCCGGTCATCACCGCGACCGGGTTCTTGATCAGGATGTTCTGAAGTTGAGTCATGGGCAGCTCCAAACTAAAGGATGTGCGAGGCGGATTTGCTGGCGGTGGTTTGCGCCACGCTGACGCCATTCAGCGCGGCATTGAGCAGCACCGACACCAGGCAAGCGATAACCACGCTGCTGTGCAGGAACGGCTGCGACCACTCGGGAAGTTGCTTGAACAAGGTGGGGGCGAGCACCGGCACCAACGCGGCGGCGAGGGTGAAACCGACGATCAGCACGTTGTAGCGATTGCGCTCGTAATCGACTTTGGCGAGGGTTTGAATGCCCGCCGCCGCGACCACGCCGAACATGGCAATACCGGCACCACCGAGGGCGGCGGTCGGCATCGAGGCGATGATCGCGCCGGCCTTCGGCACCAAGGCAATCGAGCACATCAGCAAGCCGCTGACCGCGACCACCCAACGGCTGCGCACGCCGGTAAGAATCACCAGGCCGACGTTTTCCATGAAGGCGATAAACGGAAAGGCGGCGAACATGCCGGCGATGGTGCTGGCCAGACCGTTGGCGCGCAGGCCGTTGATTACTTGTTTGTCTTCCACCGGTTTTTCGACGATATCGCCGATGGCCACAAACAGCCCCATCGATTCGACCATCTGCACGACCATCACCACGACCATGGTCGCGATGGGAATCAGGCTGAAAGTCGGCAGCCCGAAATAGAACGGGTAGGGCACGGTCAGCCACGGCGCTTCTTCGACGCTGTGAAAACTGCCCATGCCCAGACCGTAGGCCAGAGCGGCACCGATCAACATGCCGACCAGCACCGCCATGTTGCGCAGCAACGGGCTGCCATAGCGGTTGACCAGCAGAATCGTCAGCAACACCACCACCGCGACGCCGAGAAACGTCGGGGCGCCGAAGTTGCTCGCATTGCGCCCGCCACCGACCCATTCATAAGCAATCGGGAACAGCTGCAAGCCGATCACCGTGACGATGCAACCGGTCACCACCGGCGGAAAAAATCGCCGCAATCGACCGACGAACGGCGCCATCAGCATGGTGAACAATCCTGCGCCGATGACCGCGCCGCAGACCCCGGCGAACCCCACTTCCGGGTTGCTGCCGATGGCGATCACAGGTCCCACGCTACTGAACGCCACGCCTTGCAGAATCGGCAGACGCACGCCGAATTTCCAGAAACCGACGGTTTGCAGAAGGGTGGCGATGCCTGAGCAGAACAGCGTGGTGCTGATCAGCACCACCGTGTCGGCGTGGGACATTTTCAGGGCGCTGGCGACAATCAACGGCACGGCGATGGCGCCGATGTACGAGACGGCCATGTGCTGCAGGCCGAGGGTGAGCATCTGTCGCACCGGCAAAACGCGGTCGACGGGGTGCACGGTGGATGCGGTTTTCGATGGGGATGTGGCTGACGACATGGGGAAACACCTCTGGCTGTTTTTATGCGGTAGAGAGGGGTATTCGTCTGATGCCTGCTGCAGATCCCCTGTAGGAGTGAGCCTGCTCGCGATAGCGGTGAATCAGTCACCATCATTGCTCAATGACACACCGCTATCGCGAGCAGGCTCACTCCTACAGGTTTTGTGGCATCAGTCATTCGTACACATGTGCCCGAAGCCGCCATCCACCGGCTCCGATGCCTTGTTTCAGCCTGCCAGGCAGGCGGCGAAGCCCTGGTTCAGCGCCGCGCGGTCCAGGTCGCGACCAATGAACACGATCTTGCTCGAGCGCGGCTCCGTGCCCCACGCGGTTGAGGCGCGAAATTCCACCAGGCTGTGCACGCCTTGCAGCACGTAGCGCTGATCTTCGTTGGCGACCGCGAGCACGCCTTTCATGCGGTACAGGTTGTCGGCCTGGGAAGAACGCAGTTCGCTGATCCAGCGGTGGAACGCCATCAGGTTGACCGCGCCGTCCACGGCGATGCCCACCGATGACACGCTTGGGTCGTGTTGGTGGTCCTGCTCTTCAGTAGAGTGCTCAGCGTGATGCTCATGGTCGTGATCATGGTGATCGTGCTGATCCGCGCCGATTTCCATCAGTTTCTGCGTGCATTCAAACGCGCCGATGCCGAGGATTTTCGTCAGGTCGATCTGCGCATGGGTCGAGGTCACCAGATCCGCCGTGGCGTTCAAGCCACGGATCTTGCCGCGCAGGGTTTCAACTTCTGCAGGGCTGACCAGATCGACCTTGTTGATGACAATCCGGTCGGCGCAAACAATCTGATCCACCGCCTGATTGTCGACGCCGTCGAGTTGCAGATCCTCCAGATGCTGGGCGATGTGTTTGGCGTCGACCATGGTCACGATCGCGTCGAGTTCCACTTCCTCGGCAATCGGGTCATTGATGAAAAAGCTCTGCGCCACCGGGTAAGGATCGGCCAGACCGCTGGTCTCGATGAGGATGTGATCGAGGCGCACCGGGCGCGCTACCAGTTCGCGGACGATGCGTACCAAGTCCTCGCGAACCTCGGCGGTGCAGCACACGCAGCCGTTGACCATCTCGTAGATTTCTTCGGTCTCGGAGCTGAGGACGAGGTCGCCGTCAATGCCGACTTCACCGAATTCGTTTTCGATCACGGCGATTTTACGACCGTGGTTTTCCTTGAGGATGTAGTTGAGCAGGGTGGTTTTACCGGCACCGAGGAAACCGGTGAGGATGGTCACGGGGATTTTGGTGTTGCGGGTTGGGGCGTTGAAGGGGGTGTTCATGGTGAGGCTCCTTTGATTGACCGGTGCACACTGAATTCGGGTGGTGCTGCTTTTCTGTAGGCCTTCGCCTGCTCGCGATAGCGGTGTATCAACTGAGATTTACTTCACTGACACTCCGCTATCGCGAGCAGGCTCACTCCTACAGGGAACTATGTGTTCTTGATCTCTCCAGCGGGTGGCGACGCCGGCATCGAGGCCGAACAGGTCGAGCACGCGGCCGAGGCTGTGGTCGACCATTTGCCCGAGGCTTTCCGGGCGGGCGTAGAACGCCGGTACCGGCGGAGCGATGATCCCGCCCATCTCGGTGACGGCGGTCATGTTGCGCAGGTGCGCGAGGGTCAGCGGCGTTTCGCGGGCCATCAGCACCAGGGTGCGGCGCTCCTTGAGCGTGACGTCGGCGGCGCGGCCGATCAGCCCTGATGAGGTGCCGGTGGCAATCTCTGCCAATGTGCGCATCGAACACGGCGCCACCACCATGCCGAGGCAGCGAAACGATCCGCTGGCGATCCCGGCGGCGACGTCATCGGCGCGATGGTAGTGGCTGGCCAGCGCGGTGACGTCGGCGAGTTTGTAGTCGGTTTCGTGGGCCATGGTCAGCAGCGCCGCGCGGCTGATGATCAGGTGGCTTTCGATGTCCAGCTCGGCGAGCAATTGCAAAAGGCGTACGCCATAGATGAAGCCGGACGCTCCGCTGATGCCGACCACCAGCCGTTGCCGGTTCACGATTCAAGCTCTTTGAGCAAAACCCGGGCGCGCTCCAGTACATCCTGATCGAGCTGCGCCTTGATCCCGTCAAAGCCTGAACCGCGAGTAGCATCCAGGCCCATCCGCGAAGTCGTGCCGTTGACCGAGGACGATGGATCCAGCGGACTACCGGGCAAACCGTCAATGGTGAAAATATCCTGGTGCGGCTGAAAGTGCGTGGCCAGTGCCCACAACACCTGGCTGTCATCGCTGATGTCGATATCGCTGTCCACCGCGATCACGGTTTTCAGATACGGATCCCAGCCGAGCAAGGCCAGCATGATCTGCCGCGCCTCGCCGTCACGGCTCTGATCCAGCGCCACATAGCAGTGAAAATGCGTGCCGGAATTCGGGTAATGCACGGCGGTTACGGCGGGGAAACGCGCCTTGAGTTTTTCGCTCATCTCGGCTTCGCGGGGCAGGCGGGCGAGGGTCAGGTGTTCGGCGTAGCGGCCGCCCATCACGTCAACCAGCCAGGCATCTTTGCGCTTTAACAGGGTGTCAACGCGCAGCACATTGTTGGTCGAGCGATCCGAGGAATAACCGCTGAACTCGCCGAACGGACCTTCTTCGGCGTAGGCCGCCGGGTCGATGGCGCCCTCTAAAACAAACTCCGCGTACGCCGGTACACCGATGCCGTAGCGCGGGGTTTTCACCAGCTCCAGCGGCGCGCCGAACAGGCCGCCAGCGACGGCGCGTTCATCGCTGCCATACGGCAGGCGTGCAGCAGCGGCGAGCATGAATAACGGATGCGCACCGACCACCATGGCCACGCGCAATTCTTCGCCACGTTCGCGGGCGGTCTGCAGCATCCGCCACAGGTGACCGCGTGAATGCAGGCTGGTGGCGAGGGCCTGACGGGCGTGGCGCATCGAGCGGTGGTAGCTCATGTTGGCGATGCCGGTCAGCGGGTCTTCGGCAACGATGATCGCGTTGGTGATGTACGGACCGCGATCACTGTCGAAATGCTTGAGCATCGGCAGCAGCGCCAGATCCAGCGCTTCACCTTCGAATACCTCATCGAGGATCGGGCCGCTTTCCACATAACGCGGTGCGATGGGCTGGTTGGCGCGGGTCTGGAAGGTTTCGTGCAGTTGCGCCGGAGTGACGCCAAACAACCGGGCGATGCGGGAGCGAGAGGCGAACAGATTGGTCGCCACCGGCACGCCGAGGTTGCCAACGTTTTCGCAGATCAGCAGCGGATCGCGGCCCTGAGCGGCGAGGGCGTCGACCAGGGCGGTGACGTCCTGGTCGGCGGAAATCGGTTGGGTGACGGTCAGCACATCGTCCGGGTACTCACGGCGATAGGCGTCGATGAACACGTGAAAGTCCTGAGAATCGCCGAGCGTCGAACGGGTCATGGTGTCACCTCGTAAAAAGCAGGCACGCAGGGGTGAGAGGGCGTTCGCGCAGCCAGCCGTTGGCCTGCCGGGCGAGCGAAACGCCGGGTCATCTTCGTGCCTGTAAAGTCGCTGTGTGCTCTGTGTTGAACACCGCTCCCCCGTAGGAGTGAGCCTGCTCGCGATAGCGGTGTGTCAGTCACTATCACCGCTAAATGACACACCGCTATCGCGAGCAGGCTCACTCCTACAATGAGATTGGCGTTAGCTAGAGATAAGTGGTGGTCAGGCGAATGTCGGCCTCGGCCAGATCTTTGGGTGGTGGTGTCGGTTCGATCCCGCACAACCGGGCGATGTTATTGCCCAGGTAATCCTCGAGATGATCCTCATCAATCCCCAAACCCTGCGGTGCCGGTGAGCACAACACCTCAAGTTCCCTCAGCCACATCCCCGGCTCATTCGGCGGCGAATCGGTGCCGAACACGATCTTGTTGCGCGGCAGTTCCTTGGCGAATTCGACGATCCGCGACTGGAAGCACCAGCCCGATTCGCAGTACACATTTGGCGTGTCCATCGCCATCCAGAACGCTTCGAACGAATAGTTGCCACCGGTCTGGATGCCGAAGTGACCGATGATGAAGTTGACCATCGGGAACTCGCGGATGATCGGGTAGAACATCGTCGGAATCGTGTACGGACCGTCGCCGGTGTGGATCAGCACGACGATGTTGTACTTGGCGCAGACCTTCATCGCCGGACGCAGCCAGTCGAGCGCGCGATCCGGGCGATAACCGTGCATGTTGGCGTGCAGCTTGAGCATCTTGAAGCCGTATTCCTTGATGTGGAATTCCAGCTCCGCCGCACCGTTTTCCGGTCCCCAGCGCGGGTTGAAGTTGAAGTTGCCGATGAAGCGGTCCGGGTACTTCACACAGAGTTCGGCGATGTACGACATGTAGTCGCGCACGCCCTCGCGGCCGCGGCGGTTGCCGTCGCGATAGCCGGTGTTGCCTGGTGGCGGCTGGATGAAACCCATGTCGATGCGGCGTGGTTTGCCGTTGATCATGTACGGGCCGTCCATCAGCTTGAGCATGCGCTCGCCGGTGAACGGTTCGCCGGTGTGGCGCCAGGCCTCGTCGACCAGATTTGTTGGGTGCAGATGGGTGTCGATGATCATCGGTTCAGCTCCTGGCCAGTTGAGTGGTGACGGGACGCTTGAGTTGCGCCTCTGCTTCGGAAACGGAACGCGGTGGCGGGGTGGGTTCGAGGCCGATCATCCGCGCGGTGTTGTTGCCCAGGTAGTCTTCGAGGGTGTCCTCGTCGAGGTTCAAGCCTTGTGGCGGCTCGTGACAGAGCACTTCGAGCAGGCGCAACCACATGCCCGGTTCGTTCGGCGGCGTGTCGGTGCCGAAAAGGATTTTGTGCGTCGGCAGAACCTTGGCGAATTCGACGATCCGCGATTGCAGGCACCAGCCGGATTCGCAGTAGACGTTGGGCAACTCCATCGCCCATTGCATCGGTTCAAACACGTAGACGCCGCCGGTCTGCACGCCGAAGTGGGCCATGATGAAATTGACGTTGGGGAATTCCTTGATCATCGGCACCCATTCCGACGGGATGCTGTAAGGCCCGTCGCCGGTGTGCAGCTTGACCGGAATGCCCAGCTCGGCGCATTTCTCGAAGCATGGGCGCACCCAGTCGAGTGCGCGGTCAGGACGGTAGGCATGCATGTTGGCCTGCATCTGCACCATGCCGAAACCGTGTTCCTTGACGTAGCGCTCGATTGCCTCGACGCCGTTTTCCACACCGCAGCGCGGGTTGTAGACGAAGCAGCCGATGAAGCGGTCCGGGTAGGTCTGGACCATTTTCAGGGTGTAGGCCATGTAGGCGTCGATGGATTCACGGCCGGTCAGGTCGCCGTCGGTCCAGGTGTAAATCGTGTTGCCTTGCGGTGGCTGGATGAAGGCTTTGTCGATACGGCGCGGCTTGCCGTTGACCATGTACGGGCCATCCATCATCTCCAGCAGACGCTCGCCGGT